>JAEIGA010000527.1_pt1 | contig 56710 bp, 103 predicted proteins | sample 9270691 | NCBI WGS metagenome assembly JAEIGA01 (sample SAMN17057246, study PRJNA624740) | gut metagenome | biome: biome; isolation source: fecal sample | host: Bos grunniens | place: China: Xizang | collected 2019 | reverse complement strand
GCAATAAAAATCTTTAACAACATTTTCGATGATACATATACGATCGAAGAGAAGGGTTTGGCGATCCGAAAAATTATTGACATGGCAACACATAACAGCGTTAGCAAAAGCAAAATGTTGGTTGCTATGAACTGGATGTGGGAGCAAATTTTTGAGTTGTAACAAGAGGGCGAGTGATGGAACTGGAAGAAGCGATTAAACATGCAGAAGAAGTGGCAGAAGAAAACGAGAAATTATTTCGTTTATGTCCATATCCAAGTCAAGAATGCAGCGGAACTCAAGATTGCAGATGTTTGAAAAATGGAGAAGGTAAGGGATGTTTGAGATGTGCTGCCGAACACAGACAGCTTGCGGAATGGCTGAAGGAACTGAAAGAGCGGAGGGAGAAGGATGGACAATCATGAAGCGATAGCGTCATTGAAAACGCTTTGTCATACCTGTGATTTTTTTCCCAAGTGCGTACATGAAAAGCCTGAGTGTTTTCAAGCAATCGAATTGGCAATTTTCGCACTTCAGGCACAGGATGTTCCCGACATAAATGTCGGAGACATGATAAGTAGGCAGAAGGCGATTGATGCACTGTGCAGAAGGTGCGATTTGGTGTCAGATGATGAGCCATGCACGGAGGAGTGCAATGACATAAAAATTTTGAAGATGTTACCATCCGCACAGCCGGATTTTAACACGGTTGAAAAGATTGACAAGGCATATGATGACGGATACAAGTGTGGGTATCTGCAAGCAAAGAGCGATTACGAAACAGATATGAGAGGAAAACAGGATGGATAAGATGACATCAAGAGAAATATGCAAGTTGTTGGAGATTGTTGTCGGGAAGACAGATCCGATAGCGGATTCCGCCATTGACTCAATAAGGGAAGAAAACCTCAAGACGCTTATTGATATAGGCGATTGGGTTCTCGATGGTCTCTTATATGTGGCAGAGCATCGCAAAGACCCTTATTATAGCAGTCGGACAATCGGCGAAAGAGCGTATGCAACGATGCTCGAATGGAAAGAATGGCTTGCACAAAAGGAAGATGAACTTGCATAAGGGGAACAGGAATGAGTGACTTAATTGACAGACAGGCGGCGATTGATGCGTTTTGGAGTTTAGATATAGAACTTCGGACATCGGTAATAGATGCAATACTTAATATGCTAAATGGGTTGCCATCTGCACAACCAGAACCGCACTGGATTCCTGTCAGTGAGAGGATGCCGGAAGACGGTGAAAATTGTCTGGTATCTGTCAGGTGTTCAAATGATTTTTTAGTTGACAGGGGGACATATTCGACAGACCTATTCAAGGTTGATGAAGAGGATTTCTTCGGTAACCGTGGCGAATCCGGGTGGTATTATCATAGTTCGGAATATGGCTACTGTAAAATTTTGAATGTCATTGCGTGGATGCCGGAGCCGAGGCCATATAAGGAGATAAAAGATGAAAGATTTAATTGAGAGACAGGCGGCGATTGACATACTTTCACTTGGTAAAGAAATACTTAGTCGTGTGTTGGATGATATAGATGTCGTTGGCACAGACAGAGAGAAGTATTCGTGGGGGCTTGGACTGATTGAGGAATGCATCAAAGACATCGAGGAATTACCATCCACACAGCCTGAGATCGTGAGGTGCAAGGACTGTAAGTGGAAGAATCAACATAATTGTACACGGGCTGTTGAGGTGTTTATTGACGATAATAAATATTGCGCGTGGGCAGAAAGAAGGTGAGCCAATGAGTGATTTAATTGAAAAATTATCAAACATACGCAGTCAGTTTAATTGCTTTGATGAAAATGAACGTGATGCATATAATACATTGTCAGAAGCTATTAAAGTGCTTTCAGAGCAACCGGAGACATACGGAGATGCGGTGAATAGAGTGGATGTATTCGATATGCTTGAAATGTATCCGTTTACGGAATACGGAGAATATGAAACGGCTAGGGAAATAGTAAAGCGGTTGCCATCCGTCACACCGAAGAGGAGAACTGGTCGGTGGCTTGATAATTACCAATATGGGTATAAATGTTCTGAATGCGGTGCTTACCTTGAAATTGATTGTGGAGATGTTGAAATGGACTTTTGCCCGAATTGTAATGCGGATATGAGAGGATGAAACTTAAACATGAATAGAGAAGAAAAGATGAAGATTGTTATAAACAATTACTTCAAAACAGAATGCTCTGTTAACACTTCTATCCGTGAAGCATTTGAGAAAGGCTTTCGTATTGGAGCAAGTAAAGTGCAGAAGAAACATGGAAAGTGGATAGAACGTGAAAGTGGCATAGAGGATAAGGAAAACGGGTTTGAAACAGTGATTGTTTGTTCGCATTGTGATTTCCCGGCTACTACGTTTTATTCAGAGGATTGCGTAAGCAGAACGCAAATCAGGACAGATTTCTGCCCGAACTGTGGCGCGGATATGAGAGGTGAACAGGATGAATAATAATTTGACCATTATAATGCTTTGTCAGGTATTGCAGACCATAACTCTATTATTTTTATTCTTGTTTTGGATTTATGGCAGGGATGAAAGGGTGATAATATTTCAGGTAAAAGATTCCCGTGAAATTTCTGAAAAGAAAGATCAAACTAAAATATTGCATTGCGGTGGCTCTCCGTTTAGTGGTTGGTGTGATGAATGCGAATATGCGGCAAAAGATAAAGAAGGATTTCCGATTTGTTTTGCACCTGATATTGACGGTATTGAAAAAGTTGGAGTGAGGAAGAAGGATGAGCCTGATAAGTAAACAGATTGACGAGTTAAGAGCCTATGCGAAAGATCGTAAAGGTGAGTTAGCAAAGCTGATAAATGATGCAGCAGATACCATTGAGGAACTGTCTGCAAAGTTACATGCATCGAATATGGAGAGGTCAAGTCAGTATTACAATGATGGATGGATACCGTGCAGTGAGAGGCTACCAGAGAAATATGGACAATATTTGGTCACGTTTATTCCAAGTGCAGGGACTCTTTGGACACGCGTCTTAATCGCTCGTTACAGTGACCTCATGGGAATTGCAAAACCAAATTTTCACATTGGGAATGTTGGTAAAAACGACTTTGCAAACATAACGGAACAAGTTACGGCATGGATGCCATTGCCGGAGCCGTACAAGCCAAAGGAGAACAAATCATGATTAAGGATTGCGATTACGTTCCAAAGTGCAGAAACTGTCAGCACTTTTCATTAGATAGAAAATATGAAGAATATGGAGATTGCGAATTGGATTATGAAACCGATGTGACTTCATCATATGGTTGGTGTTCATCTTGGGAAGAAAGGAGCTAAAAAAATGCATGTATGGCTTTTAAATCATCCAGAGATAGACGATTGGATCGGAGTGAAACGTAGGGCGCTTGTCACTGTAGGTAAAGGAAGTGGAGTTATAAAAGCACCGACTTCGGAATGGAAACATAAAATTCTGGAGGCAAGGCACAGTCCGATTCGTCATCTTTGGTACGGATTTCTGATTGAGGATATTCCTTCCAACATTGCTACACATCTATGCAGGCACGTTCACGCACAGCCTTATGTGAGCAGCCTGCGGAATGATAGGCAGAATGTTATGGACGGGGATCTGGCTCCGCGCAACACTCCTGTTAATATGATTTTGGATGTAAACGCTGAAGAGCTCATGGTCATAGCAAATAAGAGACTTTGCAATAAGGCAGCAAAAGAAACTCAGGAAGTTGTACGGCAGATGTGCAAGCTCGCAGAAGATGCCACACCGGAGCTGAAAGGGTTGCTGGTTCCGATGTGTGAGTATCAGGGCGGTGTTTGTCATGAAATGTATCCATGTGGGAGGAAAAACTAATGCATTTCGGAGCAATAAAGGAGTATGATATAGCCAACGGGGAAGGTGTTCGGGTTTCTCTTTTCGTTTCAGGGTGTAGGAACCATTGCAAGGGATGCTTTCAGCCTGAAACATGGGATTTTAATTATGGCGAGGAATTTACTGCTGAAACTGAGGACTGGATAATAGAACTGCTTGACGATGAACGCATAGACGGTTTATCTGTCTTGGGCGGTGATCCGATGGAGCCTGAAAATAGAGTGCCTTTAACATCTTTCCTGTGGAGAGTAAAAGCGTACTATCCTCAGAAAACAATATGGGTATATACCGGATATCTTTATGAGTCTTTGTCTGATCTTCCAGTCATGGAATACATTGATGTACTTGTAGATGGACGATTCATAGAAGAGCAGAAGGATATAACATTGGTTTTCAGAGGGTCAAGTAACCAGCGCATCATTGATGTGCGGAAAACAAGAGAAGAAGGAGAGGTTGTGTTATATGAAGTACGTTGAGATCGACCGTTTTATTGCAGAAAATGGGCATTTGCCGGTGAATGAACTTTTGAACAAATTGAAGGAAACGCCAGGGGCAAATGTAGTTCCGATGGAATTCATTGACATTTGGTTTCGCGAGCATTATAGAACGCATGTAAACCCGATACGGGTAGCATGGGAGGCAGAAAATGAGTGAGGAAGAAAGGCTGTGGAGAATCAGGGAAATCATATCAGCATATAATGATGGGGAATTAACACCTGCAAATGCTTTGATGTTCATTGCATATGCGCTTGATTTTTGGAGATAGCTATGAAAAAACTGATCACTTTTCAGGATTTGAAAAAGATACAAAGAGCGCCGCTCAGGGATTTTAACAGGTGGCTTGAAGTAATCTACGAAAGTGGAAAGCAAAACGCAATCGAAGAAATGAATGAAAATATCGTAGCTGAGGTACAAGAGGATGAACTTATGGACATCCTCTTGTCCGTTAAAGGGATCGGGCAAAAGAGGGCGGATGAAATTATGAGTAAAATTAAAAAAAATATTGACATAAAGACAGAATAATGGTATACTAATAATAGAGACGTAAAGAACCCAGAAGGAGGTCAAAAATGAAAAAAGAATTTGCAGAATTCGATAGCCGCGAACAGAATGCAGCAAAGATGGCTTTGAGATTTTATAATCTTCAGGCTGGTACTGCATATCGTTCTGGAAGCGAAGATCGCTATGATAGCAACATAAATATTATTATTCGTTCGTTAGACGCTATTTCTTTTGATATGACGATCGCCCGTCAGCACATTAAGGAATATGTGCAGAACGAGGATGGAGAACATAACATCAAAGCTTGCTTTGATACGCTTTTTGCAAAGAAAGAGCCTATTGTTGTTGAAGCACAGGCTCACGAGGTTGCTCCATCAACTGCTCCATCTGATAGTACGACTATTGGAGCTCTCGATATTCTTAGCCAGACGATTACATCCTTGCTTGCTCAGACCAAGATCCCTGAAATCGAATCTCAGATCATGGATGGAGTAGAGCAGAAGGTTCGTGAGTTTATCCGTGAAGAGTACGGAACAATCGAACGCAAGATCATTACGGTGGTCGATGGCAAGAAGGTCCCCATGCAGGGAATTCAGCACGAGAAGTTCGAAACTGTTCTGAAGTTCGTAGCAAATGACGAACCTGTGTTCCTGACAGGTCCTGCTGGATCAGGAAAGAACGTCCTGTGTAAGCAGGTTGCAGAGGCACTTGGTTTGAAGTTTTATTTCACCAATGCCGTAACGCAGGAGTATAAGCTCACTGGTTTCACCGATGCGATGGGCAATTATCAGTCCACGCAATTCTACAAGGCTTTTACAGAAGGTGGCGTGTTCATGCTTGATGAGATGGATGCCAGCATTCCGGAAGTTCTGGTTATCCTCAATGCAGCCATTGCAAATCGCTACTTCGACTTTCCTGCTCCTATTGGCTATGTTGAAGCTCACCCTGATTTCAGAGTGATTGCTGCAGGGAATACGGTCGGTCAGGGCGCTGATTATGAATATGTTGGCAGAAATCAGCTTGACGCAGCCTCTCTTGACAGGTTTGCACTGGTCAGGATTGACTATTCCGAAGCAATCGAGAACAGTGTGGCATGTGGGGATCAGGAACTTTCACAGTTCTGTCGCGATTTCCGTAAGGCTTCCGAGAAGGCCGGACAGAAAGTGATTGTTAGCTATCGTGCTATCGGAAGACTGGCAAAAATGGTTCAGATTCTTAGTGTTGAGGAAGCTCTTCAGACATGCCTTATTAAGGGAATGGAAAAGGATGATTTGAATATCATTTATTCCGGAATCAGCCGCGATACGAAATATCGCACAGCCATTCGCAATATAATCTCAGGGATGTAAGCGTCCCTGAGATGTTTAAAAAAAATATTTACATGACGCAGGAAGTATAGTGTACTTATAATAGAACCCGAAAGGAGGTCAGATAAATGAGCAGGATCAGAGATGCAAAATCATTGAATAGGAAATTTCATATAGAGGAATTCGATTCGGCTATGGAAGTTGCAGAAACATGCAAAGATAGAAAAATAACTGATAAGTCCTTCAATGATGCGGAAAAAGTGAATTATGGAAGTTGGTATGGTGTGAACTCCTATTCCGAGGCTCTTGATTATATGCGGAATGGATATCAGCCAACGGTTGAAAAGTTGCGTTCTGCATTTAAGATCAGCAAGAGTGGTCAAGGGACAAGATTTAGTTTCCAGAATCAGATTCAAGGATTTGCTCCTGTCGTACCGTTGGCACTCAAGAACGTGCCGAACTGCATGGTCAATATGTCCATGAAGCCGATAAAGGCAAAAGTCGTGAACGTGTATTACGACATGACAGCAAGCTGTGGTGTGAGCAGTGATAGTATAATAGAGGCTGGACAAAAGTTGCTTGCTGCTGTTGTTGAACTCGAAAGGCAGGGATATAGATTTAATCTATATGCTGCACAAACTTATTCAGATAGTTCATCTTGTGACATGCTTGTTGTGAGGGTAAAACGCGACAGTCAGCCACTTGATCTCAAGAGGGTGAGTTTTCCATTGACTCATACAGGATTTTTTCGCTGTATTGGATTTGACTGGTACAGCAAAGTGCCTGGAGGAAAATATAGAGGCGGATATGGTCGCGGGATCAGCTACGAGATTGATGGGGAAAGACTTGATGCCGTGTCGAAAGAATTGTTCGGGAAAAATGCTTTATATCTTTCCGCTGCGAGAATTATCGGAGAAGATGAAAAGCATATAAGGGAGGTTCTCACAAATGGCGACAGCAAGAATTGATAAAGATAATTGGTTTAGATGTTCACAGTGTGGGCATAAGCTCGGAAGAATAGCCGGGGCATGGGATAAGGACAAAAAGGCATTTCCGGCGATTGAAATAAAATGTCATTCATGCAAGACAGTCAACTACCTGCTCGTAGGAGGGCAGGTAGAGGCTTCTAAAAAGATACAGGAAAAAGAAGGAGGTAACGATGGTCAAGGTGGAATTTGAGTATGCAGATCAGTCATCTAATTGGGAATGGAGAAGACAGTCGTGTGTTGTAAGTTCCTTGCAGGAATGCAAGAGGATTTACGGGCTTGGCGTTGACTGCGAGTACAGAATCATCAGCGTGGAGGAGGTAAAAAGATGATTGTTGCAAAATGGAAGGAAGGAATCGGGCTATATAAGTCAGTAGACGCGCAGAAGGTGTCCGAGGAACTTAGAACACTAGGCAATGAGTTTACGCCGCAAAATGTTGTGGATGCTGCTAGAAATGATTCTACAGAACTTCACAAGTGTTTTGAATGGGATGACAGCAAAGCTGCTGAACTTTATAGGCTTAAACAGGCGCGAGATGTGATATGCAATCTTGTAATCGAAGAAGTAGAAAAGCCAAAAGAAAGACCTGAGATCAGAGTTTTTTACAAGCCAAAAGAAAGCAGCGGATACATGGAAACAAAGAGAATTGTCAGGGATGAAGATGCCTATGCAAATCTGTTGGCTCAGGCGAGGCAGGAGTTAAGGATTTTCAAGGCAAAATATAATTGTCTTGTTGAACTTCAGGAAATCATGGAACTAATTGATTGATATTTTGGTGCGGTAGGTGCTGATAAGGGCATAAGCCCTAACCAGAAAACTATAGCTTATTACAGGTTATAACAGGACAGGAAATCGTAATAAAGGACAGCACATTAAAAGTCAGCACAATAAAGGCTCATGCCTTTATCAGTGCCTATCGCACGAATAAATCAAATCATGAAAACGAAATAAACCATAAAACAACATATAATAAAATAAGATAGCTAAAAATAGCATAGAATAGTAAAGTAAAAGTCAAGTCATGAGCATATATAGGAGCTTGTCTCCAAATACAGATTAAAATAATAAATGATAGCAAGGAAAAAATCAAAAAACAATAATATAACATATAATAAGTCAAGACAAGCTCTTATATATGCTCATGATTGAGTATAGCATGACATAAAAGAAAATTGCAGTAAAGATCATAGCAGGAAAACAGAACACAAGTTAAGAAAAGGAGAAAAAGCAATGGCAAAGGAATTAAGGATTGACAATCTTGGTGCAAAGATTGAAACGGCTCAGATCTTTATTGAGGGTGACGGCGATCTTGTCCTGCACAAGATGAGCGCAAGGAACGAGCGGATGCTTATGGCTGATGATCGTAAGAAGATTAAGGAAGTACCGAATGTCTGGGAAGATATTATCACGGAGATTCACTGGCGCGATCCGCTGCCAGTTGTGGACACCTATAAGGAATGCACAGAGGAACTTATGGGAAAGCTGCTGCAGGAAAATGCTCCTTGCATTTCAGCTTTTGGATTAAAGAAATCATTTTGTCAGGCAGTTGTTAGGAATGAAATCGACAAATACAGCACAAAGATTGATAATGCTGTAAACGTAATTGCTGACAGAGGTTTGGTTCCGATTAAATTTACACAGTGGTCGCTCGATAAACGACTCATGAGCCCTGTAAAAGGAGCACCAATCAATGTTTCACTTAGCCACTTTTCTGGATGGTCTGCAAATTTCACGATCATGTATACTGAGCATGTCTATTCGCTTGAGCAGATTGTGAACATTATCAATCTTGCAGGGTTCGGACTTGGAATCGGATCAGGAAGATCATCCGGTTTTGGAAGATATCATGTTGTAGGTGTTAAGTAAGAAAGGATGAATGAGTGTATGAAAGTAAAGCTTGACAAAGGTGCGTATATGCCAGCAAGAGCGCATGAGCAGGATGCCGGATACGATCTGCGGACACCGATCTGCGTAACAGTTCCGGCAGGTGGATTTGCAACGGTGGACACTGGTGTACATATCGAGCTGCCTGAGGGCAAGTGCGCTGTAGTGATAAGCAAATCAGGCTTATATTTGAAGCATAATATTTCCAGTACAGGCTTGATTGATGAAGGCTTTACTGGTACAATAGTTGTAGGGCTGTTTAATCATGGTACTGCTGATCATGCTTTCACAAGGGGCGACAAAATCAGCCAGTTTTTCATAACGGATTACTATGCTGAAGAGTTGGAACTTGTGGAAGAACTGTCCGAAACCGAGCGTGGAAGCGCTGGGTATGGAAGCACAGGAAAGTAATGTTGAGTGTCTTTGGAAATGAAATACTACAGGATCGTGAACAGTTCACATCGGTTGCATAAGGTAGCCTGTATCGGATCGGGCAGGAGATAACTGTATGGAGCAGGGCTTATGCATCGAAAACTTTGGATGGACGATCCATTTGGGAAGGTGAGCGGAATTGGTAACGCAGCGGACTGTAAATCCGTGGCTTAACGGCACTGTAGGTTCAAGTCCTACGCTTCCCACGATTGGTTGAAGGCTTACCTTGATCCTAGGTTCCTCAAAAAAGCCGGATGCTGTTGGACTGAAAACATGCTGTGTGGCAGCTAAAAATAATCACACGGAGAAAGATTGATAGTCCTACCATCTTTTACCACGGAACGTGACTCAGCCGGCAAGAGGAAATTGTGTCTCGGGTTCGAATCCCGCCGTTCCGATTGGAAGTGTAGCTCAACGGGCAGAGCATCCGGCTGTTAACCGGATTGTTATAGGTTCAAGTCCTATCATTTCCGCTTGCTGTAGTTAGCTATATATGCATATGAAAGGAGTTATTCATGTTTGGTGAATGGGTAATTAAACCGTCGACTGGAATGCCGCAGAAAGTCGCGACTGCATTTGCTGAGAAGTTTGGTGAAATCGTTGGTGCAAGCTATGTGCCGATTGCATATCTCGGAGAGCAGCTTGTGAATGGCAAGAATCATGCGATCCTTGCTGAACAGACACTTGTTGTGAATGCAGATGTCTGCAACATCGTAATGATTATCATGAATGAAAAGGGCGGAGATTTTTCCGTGGTCAGCATCAATCCGATCCTGAGCGGTACTTCCGGCAAAGTCAAAGATGCAAAAGAAGCTGAATTTGCGAGCGCAAAGAAAGAACTCGCAAGTGCCGTATCTAAGATGCTTGGATATTCGTTTACTTGGTAATAAAGGATCAATGTCTTGGTCGCGACAAAAAATACCGCAATCCTGAATTTCCACATGCTTTGCGAGGGCTGAGGTTAAGCACACTCAGGACGCACAAGACGAAGCGGTCAGATCCTTTTGGTATAGCGAGCTAAATGCTCGCTATATTTTTATCTATATTTTATAAAAATATATTGACATATTAAGACATGGATGGTATAATGATATTGTAAGGTTGATACAGGAACCCAATAAAGGAGGTCACAAAATGCTGTACAACGAATTCATCGAAGGAACTGGATGCAAAGATAACGATCATAACTATCAGGTTTATAAGGAACTGGAAAACATTTACATGAATACGGAATGCTCCAAAGCTCATATCTATGAGATGGGCAAGAAGCTGGTAGATAACAGCAAGTCCGAAGCTGAACTGAAGGTTGAAACTGAAGTAAAAGCTGAGATCGAATCTATCAAGGATGAAATCGAAAGCGATAAACATTGGATGAGCTACTATAAGGCTCAAAAAGAATACAACAAGTCCGTAGGAGATAAATATTGGACTGATGAGAACCGTAGGATGGAGCAGTATTACTCAGATAGAATTAAAAAGCTGAGAAAACGCATTTCCGCATTGAAATGGGTGCTTGCGTAAAGCAAGCACTTGAACCAAGAAAAGGAGGCTCGAGAAATGAAACTCTGGCATAAGGATCTGATCCCAGTATTACCAAGGCAGCAGCTTTTGGGGTAGTGGCGCGAATGTTGCGCCATTGCTCGTAATATTTCAGTGAAGGGTAGCCCGAATCACATTTTGGTAAACAAGATTATGGATTATCCGGTATCGCATTTTATACGTTATTCACGCGAAGTGTTTTATGAGATGCACAGAAGGGGGGGGGGTATTCCTGTGAATGGCAGAAGTTTGCTCAGTATTGGGAATATCCGCATGATGGATGGACGCTCTGCATGGAAGATATTTTTCAAGAATGGCACAGTGCGAAATACCTTTTGCAATGCTACTACAATCTCGAAGAGAAGCATGATTGCGGAGCAATTAGTGACGATGAATGGAGGTGCATAAGTGAATTACAGAGTAGAATGTTTTAAGGACGGAAAGTTCAAGAAACTGTACATACTTGCTTCTCGCACCGAAGCTGATTTGGCTAAGATGAGATGGGAAGCGTCTGGAAAAGGATTTACGGCAAGGATGTTCAAATGTAATAAGAATGGCAATAATTACTCAGGGAGGGAGATATTATGACAAACGCGCAGATTATATTGCAGAACAGTGTATTTCTGATGGAACAGGGAGTCTTGAAGGCAACTGATGAGATGATTCTGTTTGCTGATGAGGAAGGAAATGTTAGAGAAGTTAACAGGCCAGAAGAAATCCACACTTTTCAGGCCTGGAAGAAACTTGGTTATCAGGTACAAAAAGGCGAACACGCTGTAGCAAAGTTTCCGGTGTGGAAATTCAAGAATAATAAAGCGAAAGGAGCTGATGACCGCGAAGTAGGAGAGAATGATGAACCAGAGAAAGCGAAAGGAAGATGCTTTATGAAAGTTGCGTTCTTTTTCACAAAAGATCAGGTGAAAGAGATAGTTTAAGTTGATTTTGTATTGCAATAACGAGTATTTGTTGCTATTATGCTAATGGATGGTTTGAAAAATGATAAATGTAAGAGAGTTTCTGAATAAACAAGAATGGATTTTCGCAAAAACTTATGCAAAAACGGCTCCTCATGAGTATTGTTTGAAGGAAAATGTTGTAGGAACGACAGAGGAATTTGAGGAAGTGTGCGCCTGCATACTGAAATATGGATTTGAAGCAAAATGGCTTGGGAAGTATCCAAACAGATACATATATATGGATGGGCATATGTACTGGATCATGTGTGATGATGCCGTAAAAAGCATTCTTATAAACAGGTCTGAAACAAGGCTTTACGATTACAATATATATCCAAAGAAGGAAAAAGAATAAGATGGCTACTATATATAAGGAGACAAACGTCTTTGAGGAAGCGATTAAGCGGATTAACATGATTTTTGACTATAATGACGATGTTATAGTCAGCATGTCCGGAGGAAAAGACAGCACTGTAGTTTTTAACTTAGCATTGATGATTGCGAGGGAGCGGAATAGGCTCCCTCTCAAAGTGTTCTGGCTGGATCAAGAGGCTGAATGGCAGAATACCGTTGATTATATGTCTAAGATATTCTCAATGCAGGAAGTCGAACCTTTATGGTATCAAATACCATTTGAATTTCCAAACAACCTTTCCACCGCTCATGGAAAAGAAACGCTATTGATATGGGATCCGGATCAAAAAGATAAATGGGTCCATCCGCAATCAGATATTTCTATCAAGGTGAATCCCATTGATATGACGAAGGAGAACAGAGATAAAGCATTTTACACGCTTATGAATAAAATCCCTGACTTGCATGTTGCCGATGGCGCGGAGAGCTGCGCTGTTCTCTCAGGAATGAGAACTGATGAAAGTCTTAACAGGCGCACTGCTATTACTTCTGGGAAAGCTACATTCAGAGGAGAAACATGGGCAAGAAATAGATTGACGAAGAAGTCTAAGACTCAAGTATTCTGGCCAATTTATGACTTTTTGTCTGATGATGTATGGACTGCAATCGCAAAAAATCATTGGGAATACAATAAATGCTACGATCTGATGTATAGATGGGGACTGAAGAAAACAAATATGAGAGTATCTGCACTCATACATGAAACATCATGGACTGCAATTCAAATGCTGCAGGAATTTGAAAAAGATACTTACAATCGTTTTTGTGCTCGTATCAACGGCGTATCTACCTTCAATCATGCTTTTGATGAAGGTGGAATTATGCCAAAAAAAACTCCCATTCATGTTTAAGGATTGGAAGGAATATAGAGACTATTTACTTGTCCATTTGATCGAACCAAAATATTGGGATCATTATAAAAAAGAGTGGAAAGGTCAGGATGGAGATGAATGGTATCAATGTCATGTGCAAGAAGTTATTTTGAATGATACGTGCGGAACACTTAACGGCAATATGGCATCTAAAATAGGTGTTACTAATAAGATTCAAAATGGGAAGTTTTATAACAAGGCACTTGAAGAATACAAGAAATTCAAGGAGGAAGAATAAAATGGCGATTAAAGATCAGCCGATTTCAGAGGTTCAATGGATACCGATTGAAAAAGTCCATGCAAATGATTACAATCCGAATTCTGTTGCTACACAGGAAATGAAGCTGCTATATGTATCTGTTAAAAAAGATGGATATACACAGCCATGCGTGACTATTTATGACGAGAAAAAAGATCGCTATGTGATCGTTGATGGCTTCCACAGATATAGCATTATGAGGCGATACAAAGATATTTATGCATCGTGTGAAGGAAAACTGCCTTGCGTTGTTCTGCACGGGAAAACTATGAATGATCTTATGGCATCGACTGTGAGGCATAATAGAGCGAGAGGTAAACATAGTGTTACCGGCATGTCTAATATTGTTATGGAGATGCTGATGAATGGTGCTTCAGATATGGAAGTCTGCAATAACCTAGGTCTTGAAGCAGAAGAACTCGTCAGACTGAAGTATATCACTGGCTATGCAAAGCTTTATGAAAACAATGAATATAGCAGAGCGGCTATGTCTGACCATCAGGCAAAGGTAAAAGCCGAATGGGAAAAAGAGCATGGGGAAGGATGATGAGTATTTTAATATAATATTAGGAGAACGCGTCAAAAGCATAACGCGTGTGTTTGATAATTTTGGAATTGATAATTTCTACATCTCTTATTCAGGAGGGAAGGATAGCAACGTCTTAGACAAGCTTATTGATGTAGCCGTGCCAAACAACCATATTCCAAGAGTATTTATGCATACTGGATTGGAACTAAACGCTGTTGTTGATTTTGTAAAAGATAAAGTTGATTCCGATTATAGATTGCATATCATTACTCCGAAAACCAATATTAGAAATTGCCTTGAGGAATATGGATACCCGTTCAAGAGTAAGAATCATGCAAAAAGAGTCGATACATATCAGAGAAAAGGAATGACGAATGGGATTAAAAATTATTTGACGAGCAATACTAAATTTTCATGCCCTAAAAAACTGCGATATCAATTCACGGATGAAAACAAATTGAAGATATCTGCTGCATGTTGCGTTTACATGAAAGAAATTCCGCTGTATCAATGACAGAAGAAAATGAGTCTGAAATATCCAATTACTGGATTACGCCAATCGGAAGGTGGTGCTCGTGTGAATGTCCAGTGTCTTGCATGGAATAAAAATGATGTCAGGCAGTTTAATCCATTGGCTCCAGTAGAAGATGAATTCATGGATTGGATGATTGAAACTTACAACATCAGTCTGTCAGTTGTTTATTATCCACCATATAATTTTACAAGAACAGGATGTAAGGGATGTCCTTTTGCAATGAATTTGCAGCATGAGTTGGATGTGCTTGAAGATTTTTTCCCAAATGAGCGTAAACAGTGCGAAATGATATGGAAGCCAGTTTACGATGAATATAGAAGAATTGGATATAGACTGAAAGGAGACTATGAATGAGTGTTTCTGTTGAAAATCAGATAGTTGTGAAATCGCTTTCTGAGATCAGGCCGTATGAAAAGAACCCTAGAAAGAATGATAAAACTGTCGAGTTGCTATGTGAAGTGATCCCAAAGGTAGGATTTAATGTGCCTATTGTTATCGATCCTGATGGCGTGATTGTGAAGGGACATGCAAGATATCGTGCAGCTATGAAACTCGGAATGAAGGAAGTTCCGTGCATTGTGTCTCATGCGGATCCAGAAGCGATTCGTGCCGACAGAATCGCTGACAATAAAATATCAGAATTTTCGGAATGGGTAAACGAAGAGTTGATGCATGAGGTTGACATGCTTGATCTTGACATAGATTTGTCCGATATGGGCTTTCCTAAAATGTCTTATGATGATATACCTGATTTCGAAGATTTTACTGCGGATGCGCCAAGCGATGATAATGAATCAGAAGAGCAAGAGATTTCAGAAGAGGATAGACGAAAACTGTATGAAGAATTTCTGGAAAAGCAGGCTAAGGAAAGAGCTGTTGAGGTCCAGATGACTTCTGAAGCTGCTATTAAGGCAGCGTATCAGAAACAAGCAAGTACGCCTAAGGCGCAAAGAGATTATGCGAAGTGCATTTGCAAAAAGTGCGGGAATGTAATGTACATTGACAAAAATGTTTTATACAATAAAAATGGTACTATAAGGAGAAGATGATGGACGTCAATATTGAAAAAGAAGTTGTTATGAGGCGAATCAATACCGTGAAGCCCTATATAAGGAATCCGAGAAAGAATGATAAAACAGTTGAACTTCTAACAAAGATCATTCCGAAGGTAGGATTCAATGTCCCTATCGTGATTGACGAAAAGGGAATCATTGTAAAGGGTCATGCGAGATTTGCTGCTGCAATTCGACTCGGAATGGAAGAGGTTCCATGCATTATCACTCATGCCGATCCGGAAGCAATAAAGGCAGATAGACTGACCGATAACAGAATTTCGGAGTTCTCTGAATGGGTGACAGAAGAATTGATGGACGAGATCAATTCAATGGATTTTGATTTATCTGATTTAGGACTCCCAAAAGTCGATTTGAGCGATGTTCCTACGGCAGATAGTGTAATAGTGGACGAGGCTCCAAAAGTTGCTCCTGCACCAAGTGTGGGCGTCTCAGAGGAAGTTAAGCAAAAGGTATTTGCGGAATTTGAAGCGGAACAAGCCGAGAAAGAAAAAGACGCTGTTGAAGAAGAATTTGAGAGCAATGCATTCTACAAATGTGTATGCGACAAGTGTGGATATACTATGTTTATAAAGGATGGTGATTTGTAATGGCTAATTTTGATTGCGGAGGTTATTATAAGAAGTATAATATGGATGAAGAAATCCATGTCGGGAATGGAATATTGAAGGTTCATGATATATTTGATCCACTGCCATGGTTCATGAGGCAGATAGATGTGCTTATAAGTGATCCGCCATGCAATAAAGCGAATATAAACAGTTTTTATACAAAGGCAGACAAGCCTGAAGAGAAAAAAGATAATTTTGCAGGTTTTGAGAAAAGATATTTTGAATGCATTGATGAGATCAGCCCTAAAATGGTGTTCCTTGAAACATTCAAAGACAATACTGATTCATTTATGGAGGCTTGCAAGCAGCGTTATGAATACGTTGAAAAGTATGATATATTTTATTACAGAACAAAGCCGTGTTCTTGGATTGTGGCCTCACACGAACAGATTCCTGATATGTATTACGATATGTTTTCAGGAAAGAATGAGGATAAATGCATAGAGTTGGCTTGCAAAAACGTTGACGCGAATTGCATTGGCGATTTATGCATGGGAACAGGACTTGTCGGGTGGTATGCGAATAAGTATGGTAAACGATTCGTCGGAACTGAATTGAACAAAAAAAGACTTGCTGTCCTTGTGGAAAGCATCAATACAGGAAGGAGATTATCACAGGCATGAGTGAACATTATTTAGCAAACAAATGTTGTATCAGCAGGGGAAAAGGAAGTTCTGAAAACGGACTTCCGAGTTTTGATAAAGCACTTATTGATGCAGGCGTTGGCAACTATAACCTTGTAAGATTATCGAGTATACTTCCTGCTGAGTGTGAATGGATCAATGTTGATGATATTACTAAGCATATCAAAGAAGGAAGCCTTCTTCCGACCGCGTATTCGACAATAACAAGCGATCATCGAGGCGATACGATTGTGTCAACCATTGGTGTAGGAATTCCCATGGATAAGAAAAACGTGGGAGTAATCATGGAGTATTCTACAAAGAATGTTTCGGAGAAAGATGCATTAAAAACTCTTGATTCAATGATAATTGAAGCCTTTGATGTTCGCGGATGGTTGCTTGAAAAAATCATAAAAACATCAATATCTGATGTTGTGGATGATGACGCAAAACACACCACTTTTTGCTGCATATCGGAGTGGTAATATGGAATGGAATGTTGTTTATATATCTCAGGAAGAAGCGTTAGGCTTTTTAAGAGAAAATCATGCCAATAGAGAAGTAATATTTATAAGACCGTGCGACGAATGGCTTGCTGTGTATGATAATGATGAACTCATAGGGGTTACAGGAGTTAACCGAAAAAAGAATCACATGTCTGTTGATTGTTCTTATGTGAGGAAAGATTACAGACAAAATGGAATACTAAAATCGTTTTACGATCATATACTAAGCAAGTATTATGGCGATGATTTTGTGATATATTGTAGACCAATAGCGGCACATCTTGTTATGAAGTATTATGGTTTCAAAAGTGTGCAGGAATTCAAAAATGGCACAGTAAAATGTATTTTGAAGAGGAAAAAATGTTAGCTGTAGTTGCAATGCCTGAAGAGATTGAACTGATTAAAGATAGAAATTTGAGATGCAACTGCATAGTAACCGGACCCGGAGCCCTTAATGTAATAAGGGCTCTTAAAGGTATTGATCGCAATGAATGCATTTATAATGTCGGATACGTTGGAAGTAATTCCATTCGCAAAGGAGAAACTGTAAGGATAGGAGAAGTCAGGCTTTACCATCCAAACGTAACGATAGACGAACCAAGATATATGCTTGATGGAGATACATTATGTTACACTTCTAATGATTTTGTGTTGAGTACAAATGTCGAACGTCCATGCGTGTTTGATATGGAGCTTGCTTTTATTCTGGCAATGGGATTCAATAATGTTATTGCAGAAAAAGTCGTAAGCGATCAATTGAATTTGTGTGAATTTAACGAGGTAGTTTATGGCACGACCGAGAATTGAAATAGATAAAAGTCAGTTTGAAAAGCTATGCTCGATTCAATGTACGTTGAATGAGATATCTGGTTTTTTTAACTGTTCGTCTGATACTATTGAACGATGGTGTAGGCGTGAATACAAAGAAGGTTTTGCGGATGTTTATGCGAAAAAGAGAGGCGTTGGTAAAATCAGCTTGAGAAGGGCTCAGTTTCGAATGGCTGAAACTAATCCTACAATGGCTATTTGGCTTGGAAAACAGTATTTGGGGCAGCGTGAACAACAGGATATTATAGTCGCGAAAGATGATGATGCAATCAGAGAAATGAACGAGTATTTCAACAATAAATCTGGCGATGAACAAAGAACAAATTCTTGATTTGATATGGACAGAGCCATTCAAGATTGGACATTGGGTTGGGTTCAAAGACTTGACTGAAATCCATAACAAATGGCTCCACGACTTTTTGTTTAATAAAAAGGATCAGACATTACAGGGACATCGTGGTAGTTACAAAACGACCACATTATCCCTGTTTTTCGCAATTCATGCAGTAATAAATCCGAATGAAAGTGTATTGTTCTTCAGAAAGACGGGAGGCGATGTGGCTGATGTATTGAGACAGGCATCAAACATACTCCAATCCGGATGCATGAGAGAAATAGTAAGAATTTTGTATGGGAAAGAACTTGTGTTAGTGAAGAATTCCAATACAGAAATTCAGACCAACTTATGCACGACTATTAAAGGATCCTCACAGCTTGTCGGACTTGGTATTGGAACGTCCATAACTGGTAAACATGCCGATATCGTTGTCACCGATGATATTGTGAATGTTAATGACAGAATATCGAAAGCTGAACGAGAAAGAACAAAACTTGCTTATCAGGAATTACAGAACATCAAAAACAGAGGTGGTAGATTTATAAACACTGGAACACCTTGGCATAAAGATGATGCATTCACACTGATGCCGTATCCAGAAAAATATGATTGCTATTCCACTGGGCTGATGACCGATGAACAGATAGAAGAAGTCAAATCCCATATGACGCTTAGTTTGTTTGCAGCGAATTATGAACTGAAGCATATTGCAAGCGAAGATGTTATCTTTACCGAACGTCCTACTGGCGCGAGCATTGAATTCATCAAAAATGCTCCGTGTCATATTGATAGTGCGTTTTATGGAGAAGATTATACTGCTTTTACTGCAATGAATTACGTGAATGGAACGTTTTACATTTATGGCAGATGCTGGAGAAAAAATGTTCAGGATTGCTATCAAAGAATATTTGATGATTATCAACGCTTTGCTCTTGGAAAATGCTATAATGAGAAAAACGCTGATAAGGGCATGGTCGCTCGTGACTTAAAGAGAATAGGATTCCGCATGGCAACTTATGACGAGCGTATGAATAAGCATATAAAGATTGTCACATATTTGAAAGCTATCTGGTCACGAGTTGAGTTTGTCGAGGGAACGGATGCTGAGTACATAAACATGATCTATGACTATACAGAAAACGCGGATCATGATGATGCTCCTGACAGCGCTTCATGCATGGCAAGAAGACTGTATAGAAGAGCAGGAATAAAACTTGATGTTGATCTTGGTGAAGTGCGAGAAGAAGATGTGTAAAACGGAGGTGCTATGTATACTTTTCAAGATTTGATTGCTGTTGGTGAAGATGAGAGCAAAAGAATGGACTTCATTAGAGCTGTCATAAGTGCTCATAAGAGTAGTTCTGCCTATAATATGGCAAAGATTGCACAGGCATATTATAACCATATGAATCTAACCATAATGGAATATCAGAAACTGCTGTACACCATTTCCGGTGAGGCTGTTCCTGATAACTTTAGCGCAAATTTCAAGCTGAAGTCCAACTTCTTTTATCGCTTTGTGACGCAGCAGAACCAGTTCCTTTTGGGGAATGGTGTTTCACTTTCAAGCGATGGCGACAAAGAGAAACTTGGAAAAGATTTTGATTCAAGGCTTCAGGAAGTTGGACTGAAAGCACTTATATGCGGTCTGTCATTCGGATTCTGGAACAAGGATCATACAGAGGTTTTTACTCTGCTTGAATTTGCACCTATTTGGGATGAGGAAACAGGTGGCCTTGCTGCAGGAGTCAGATGGTGGCAGATTGATGAGTCAAAACCGCTCCGCGCAACGCTTTATGAACTTGACGGCTATACCGAGTATATATGGCGCAAGGGGAAGGGAGAAGTACTCAGGCCGAAACGTCCATATGTTCTGGTCACTGTAGAAGCTCCTGTAGGGGATTTTGAGATCATAGACGGTAGAAATTATCCTTCGTTCCCTATTGTGCCGATGTGGGGCAATCCTGAGCATCAGAGCGAGCTTGTGGGGATTCGTGAACAGATTGACTGCTATGATTTGATCAAGAGTGGTTTCGCGAATGACCTTGATGATGCAAGCCAGATTTATTGGACGATCTCAAATGCCGGTGGAATGGATGATATAGATTTGGCAAAATTTGTTGAGCGTATGAAAACCGTTAAAGCTGCTGTTATGGATGAAGATGGAGCAAGGGCTGAATCTCATTCTCTTGAAGTCCCGTACGCGAGCAGTGAAGCATTATTAGACCGTCTGAGAAACGATTTGTATGATGACTTCATGGCGCTTGACACGAAGAGTATCGCAAGCGGAGCTGTTACAGCTACTGAGATCAAAGCTGCGTATGAACCGATAAACAGTAAGGCAGATATGTATGAGTATTGCGTGAGAGACTTTCTTGGTGGACTATTCAAAATTGTGGGGATTGAATCTGATGTGAGTTTCACACGTTCTACAATCATAAATGTTCAGGAATCAATTCAGGTGCTTGTACAGTCTGCACAGTTTCTTTCTGAAGATTACATAACCCGAAAAATTCTGGAACTGTTTGGAGATGGAGATAAGGCAGAAGATGTAATTGCAGGAATGATTGGAGAGAATATAGACAGGTTAGGTGATATTGATGCCGAGAAATGATCCCGCTCATGAAGAAACAGATCAGCTCATTCGTGAAATGGAGAAAAAAGTTTCGCGAGAGTATGCTAATGCAGTAAGCGATATGGAGTCCAAGCTGGATAAGTACCTCAAGAATTTTGAGGTTGAAGATGTGCAAAAGAAAGCAGAAGTAGCTGCCGGAACTTTGAGTCAGGAAAAATATCTTGACTGGAGAAGGGATCAAATGCTCGTCAGCGACCAATGGCAGCGGATGAAAGGTGTGCTTTCACAGGATCTGCATAACGCGAACCGGATAGCCAGAAGCATTGTGAATGGGTACATGCCTGATGCATATGCGATAAATTTCAATTATGGCACATTTCAGGTTGAAAAACTGGCTAAAGTGAATACTTCTTTTACGCTTTATGATCGCCACACAGTTGAAAGGCTGCTGCGCGATGATCCTCAAATATTGCAGCCTCCCGGAAAAAAGATGCAGGAGACTTTTGGAAAGTTTGATGCTTATAAGTCAGGTAAGCCAGTAGAACTGAAGTCTAAGACAAAATCTGCATTCGATAAGCTGATTCGAGAGAACCGAGACATAAGATGGCAGGCTGGCAAGTTACAGTCTGTCACTCTTCAGTCTGTGCTTCAGGGAGAAAGCATTCCTCATATGGCAAAGCGCATAGCGAATACGATGGGAGAAATAAACAAAAATGCCAGTATCCGCTATGCAAGAACTGCTATGACTGAAGCGCAAAATGCTGGGCGTGTGAACAGTTATCAACGCGCTAAGGATATGGGGATCGGCGTGAAACAACAATGGATGGCTATACATGATGCGCATACCAGAGATAGTCATGCTGTTCTTGATGGAGAAATTCAGGAAGTAGGAAAAAAGTTTTCTAATGCTTGCCGTTATCCCGGTGATCCTGCCGGAAAACCTGAAGAAATCTGGAATTGCAGGTGTACACTTGTTCCGTATTTGGACAAATATGATTTTGGTGACAGCCTTGCATATGATGGCAAGATCAATGACATGACGTATGAGGAATGGAAGGAAGCACATAGTAAAAAATCTGATATGAATGTTGATGCTATTCAGATACCACATTCAAGGCTGCATCCTGAAAATTCTTATGCGACCAATTATTTCAAAGGAGTTGTAGATGAGGACAACAACTATCGTGATTTAATAAGGGACAAAGAATATGAAATAGAAGATGTTGTTATAAAAGATTTGTATACCGATCAGGAAAATAATAAGGTTGAAGATATAAGGCGCATGTTGGGACTCGATATAGATGAGCCTGTCACTGTGGTATATGCTGATGGAAAATATATATTGCTTGATGGAAATACCAGAAGTGCAGCAGCTTTATTGAGGGGAGAAGAAACTGTACAGGCTAAGGTATATAGATTGGATGAGCTTAAACCTAATCATGTTATTGCTGAAGGCAAAGATATCTCTAATACATGGCAAAGACGTTCTAATCAGTTTGATTTTGAGATTGAAGACGTTATCAATGCTCAAGGATTTGATGGACTTCCAAGAGTCGTATCGAAAGAAGAATTTGATGCTGCCGTAAAAGCTGCTAACAATGGAAATGGATTTATAGCACAGCGAACTTACTCAGCACCAGATAAAGAAACATTAGACGCATATCGAGATCAGCTTTACAAAGGAAAATGGTATGTTGACTGTTCTAACGGGACTGCTGCTTATGGGCAAGGCATGTATTCATCAGCAGATTTTGATGGAAATTTAAGTAAAAGCACACAAGATTCAATGAAATTTTATCAGAATGTAAGCGAGGGAAAGGGAAATCCCGTATCTACAATAGAAACATTTACGCTTGTACCAGACGCGAAAATTGCAAATTATGACGAAATCAATAAAGAGTTTTCGGAATACAAATTTGAGAAACAGAAACTGATAAATGAAGAAAGAAATAAAATGCAAGAGGAAGCTCGCAATGATTTGCTGCATCGAATTATAATGCAAGATTCTAATTTAAAAGATAATGAAAATTCTGCATTATATTTTATTGAATCCCAACTTGGTGTAATAGAATCAGATTGGGATAAAATGAGCGAAGCGGCATCGCTACTCGGAAAAGAAGGAAGATCGTCTGCAAAAGAAGCAATTTCTAAGTTTAATTTGACAAAAAATGAATATGAACAAAAGTATATCGAAGATAACTTAAAAACTGATTTTACTTCCGATGTCGGAGCATATGCTGCATTAAAAGGTTATGATGCAATACAAGTGGGCCGAGGCGTAAATGGTAGTAACGAATGCATTATTTTGAATCGTACAAAATGCATATTTAGAAAGGAGTGATTATGACTGAGTTTCGCAGGAATAAAGAAACAGGGACCCTTGAAGTATGGAGAGATGGTAAAAAAATAGGCGAAGTGGTTACAATGGGTGACGAAATTATCGAGGAAGAATAATGGATGTAGAATTCACTTCTCATAAAGATGAGGTGCTGAAAGAATTTGAAGAAGCAAAACAGAGAACATTGAATGCAATCGGCTTGCAGATGGAACGAAATGCAAAGATTGAGATCAACAAAGCGGTCTATGATACGCCTCCATCACCGAACTATATAAGGACTGGAAGGCTGAGAGCAAGCATAACGTATGCAACAAAGACTGCTCATGGTAATCCCGGAAAAGAGGCTCAGTCCGGTGATTCAGATCCGCATGGCACGCCTGAAGATGATGTAGTATGCGTAGGAACGAACGTGGAATATGCTTCAAGCGTTGAATTCGGAACGTCAAGAATGCCGCCCAGACCATACCTAAGTCTGGCTCTGAATGGTCACATGAATGAGTACAAAAAAATTGCAGAGACAGAAATGAAATCGTCGTAACGAGACACAATTCTATACAATTTCCGGAGTAAAGGTAGTTTTACTCCGGTTTTCTTTTTCTAACTTATTTTATAATTATCTATATTTATTTATATTTTTACTTATTTTAGGATGTATGATAATGAAAAATATGTATTATAAAGATGCATTTATAGAAAAGTCCCTATAGAGAGGTTCTATATATAAAAGTTTAGGAAAATGCACGAAGATACTACATGAAATTGTCAGACAACTCGTTGAGGTTTTTCATGTTGCGTTTTTTGCTGCTTTGCGTTATATTTAATTCAAAGTCTAAACGGCAAAGAAACGCCGCCGAAGTAAAGGAGGACAAGTAGTTGGCACTTTCGAGAAAATTTTTAACTGCAATGGGTATTGAGGACGATAAGATTGACGAGATTATCCATGCACACAGAGAAACCGTAGATGCGCTGAAGGAAGAGCGCGATCAGTATAAGACCGAAGCTGAACAGTTGCCAGGTGTGAAAGCTGAACTGGAAGACTATAAAGCGAAGGTCAGCAAGCATGATGAAGATGCTTGGGAGACGAAGTATAATGACATGAAGGCTGCTAAAGAAAAAGTTGAGAAGGAGTTCAACGATTTCAAGGCAGACACTCAGGCAAAAGAAACAAAGACGAACAAGAAGAACGCTTATCGGACTCTCCTGAAGGATGTGGGGATTTCGGAAAAACGTCTTGATGCTGTGTTGAAAGTTACTGACTTTGACGGCATCGAACTCGATGAAAATGGCGCGATTAAAAACGCCGATGAACTGAAGAAGACCGCAAAGACTGAATGGGCTGAATTTATCGGGACGAAATCCGAACAGGGCGCGAATACGCCAAACCCTCCGACAAACAACGGTGGAAACGACATGACCAAAGAACAGATCATGGCTGTGAAAGATCGGAACGAACGTCAGAGGCTGATTTCAGAGAACCATTCGCTTTTCGGGTATTGAAAAAGTTGAGAGGTTGTATAAATGGCTAAAACAAATCTTACAAAAACTGCGAATATCGACACTACGGCTCGTGAAGTGGATTTTGTTACTCGGTTTGCAAACAACTGGGAACATCTTAGAGATATTCTTGGCATCTCGAGAAGGATTCGTAAGACTCCGGGCTCTGTACTGAAATCAAAGTATGCAACAGTAACGCTTCAGGATTCTGTAGGCGAGGGTGAAGAAATTCCGTATTCTCAGGCAAATGTCCTCACAAAGGACTATGAGCCAATCAATGTTGAAAAGTACGCAAAAGGCGTATCTATCGAAGCGATCAATGAGCATGGCTATGACGATGCGATTGGTCTGACTGATGATCAGTTCCTGTTCGAGCTTCAGACAAATGTGACTTCGAAGTTTTATAATTTCATTAACACCGGCACGCTGTTTTCCGCGAAGACGACGTTCCAGGCCGCGCTTGCCGAGGCACAGGGGCGCGTAAGGAACAAGTGGAAGTCGATGCATAAGGGAATTACGGAAATCGTTGGTTTCTGCAATATTCTTGACGCTTACGACTATCTGGGTGCGGCGGCGATTACGGTTCAGAATGCGTTTGGCATGAACTATATCGAAAATTTCCTCGGTTACTCCAAGCTGTTCCTCTGTGGGGATACCGAAGTGGCTCGTGGAAAGATTCTCGCTACTCCTGTAGAGAATATTATTCTCTATTACGTTTCTCCGGATGATTCAGATTTTGCAAGAGCTGGGCTTCCGTATACCACAGATGGAGAAACAAATCTGATTGGATTCCATGTGGAGGGTAACTATCGCAACGCAGTTTCGGAAAGTTTTGCGCTGATGGGCATGACTCTTATGTGCGAATACCTTGACGGTATTGCGAATGTGGATATCGATGACGGCACACTTACTGATCTGACGGTGACTGCGGATGACCCGAATGCCACGTATCCGTGGACGGACAAGAAGCCGAGCGACTTCCAGTCCGGCGTTTCCGTCGCTAATGGCGGGATCACCGGTACGCTGAATTTTGTCGAAGGCGGTCTGTCCTCTAGTGGCCCGCTTGCCGGCGATGGTTATTTTATCGCACTGAAATTCGACAACTTCTCTTCCGGGCTAACCTATGCGAATGTGCAGGTTGGCATCGAGCCGACGCAGGGCACTGGTCTTGTCACGCTTGACAACGACAAGAACGCTGTATTCAAGGTCAAAGATACCAGCCAGATGATCAAGACTGTTCAGACGGATGCCCTTGGTCGCAAGAATGTCCAGTATTTCGGTCTGAAGGGCCTTACTCTTGCTCCGGCAGAGGCGTGATGTGATGTATTATAAAGTATTAAAGGATTTCACGGATTTCGGTGACAAGCACATTTACCGCGCGGGGGACGAGTTCCCCCGCGTTGGCGCAAAGGCGAATGAAAAAAGGATTGCTGAGTTATCGACATGCCAAAACAGACGTGGAGAAGTTTTGATAGCAGCAATAGAGGAGGAATCCGGCAAGAACGGGTTTGACGTAAAAATCAATAAAAAACCATCCGTAAAGAGGAGGGGAAAGAAAAATGCTGGAACGAATCCTTCAGACGATTAAGAATTACTTTATCAAGGAGGTTTATTCCGGCATTTTTTCTATTTCTGAAGGAGTGCTTTTGGATATTGACTTTCTTCTTGATGGCCAGTATTTCAAAATTCATGGTTCTGCGCTGAATGATGGCGTGTATCAATGGCCGGCTACAGGGCTTTCGGATGAAATTTTCGATGGCGAAATCTGGATGTTGGCAGTACCGAAAGAACTCGTCGATCTTGCCGATGAAGTGACTGCATGGACACAGGCAAACGCGGATGTGATTCGTTCGCCGTATATGTCCGAAAGCTTTGGCGGATATTCGTATAACAAGGGCGGAGGAAGCGGTACGGGAATCGGTAGCGGCGGCGTAAGCTGGCAGTCTGTATTTGCGGATAGAATCGCGCCGTGGCGAAAAGCGCGATATGATACAAGGGACGCAGAGCGGAAAAGTCGTTAATTGGAGGGGTTATGTCTTTACTTTCTGACGCTATGACTACGTGCGTCATACTGAATAAACAAACACAGTCAGATGGATATGGTGGTTACATTACAACATGGGCTGATGGTGCAGATTTCGATGCAGCGATTGTAAAGGATTCATCCATGCAGGCTCGCATTGGTGAAAAACAGGGAGTTACAGCGTTATATACAGTTACGACTGTGCGTGCGTTGAATTTGCAATATCATGATGTTTTCAGGCGAGTAGAGGACGGCAAGATTTTTCGCGTGACGAGTGATGGTGATGATGATAAAACACCGAAAGCTGCCGGACTCGATATGAGGCAGGTGACTGCGGAAGAATGGGTTTTAACTGGCAATGGATAAGTGGCAAGTGATACATAATTTCTGGGCTGGATTTGGGCTGACTGCATATGACGAAAACTCTGTGCCTGATGATGCTCAATATCCATATATCACATATAGTTCGGTAGTTGGAGATTTTGAAACACCGATATCACTTACTGCTTCAATCTGGGATAAGACTACTTCATGGGCAGGTGTTTCTCAGAAAGCTACCAGTATATCAAGAACGATTTCACCATACAAGATGATACCTGTTGATGGTGGATATCTTTATATAATAAAAGGCAGCCCTTTTGCACAAAGAATGCGTGACGAAAATGATCTTATAAAAAGAATCTATATCGTGTTACAAGCTGAATTTTTCACAAACTATTAAAGGAGATTGACGCTATGGGAATGTTCACTGTTATCACTGAAGAAACATTTGAGGAACTGCAAGTAAACGCAGGTGTGCTGCTGACTTCATTTAATCCAGCAAGTCCAGTTGCTCCGACTTCATCAACAATCATTACAGCGACAACTGGTGGTATTACTGCATCTTGTGTTCCGACTTATTCTGACTTTGGCGAAGATGTAGATAATTGTCCACCAAATATGATGGAGCTAAAACATCTTGAAGGTTGGGACTGCAAGCTGTCTACAACAGCTCTCGGTACATCGCCCGAAGTAATCAGGCTTGCGCTTGGTGCTGCAGACGTTACAGCAGCAAGCGGAAAGATTGAACCGCGAAGAAACCTTAGTCAGAGCGATTTCGATGATAGCATCTGGTGGGTAGGCGACAGATCGGATGGTGGTCTTGTTGCGATTGAATTGAAAAATGCACTTTCGACTGGTGGTTTTTCTCTGAAGACTACGAAGAATGGAAAAGGTCAGATTACGCTGGAACTGACTGGACACGTATCCATTAACGCACAGAATGTTGTTCCGATGGTGTTCTATTCAATTGAGGGAACTACTGGTGGAACTACTGGTGGTACAACTGGCGGCACAACGTGATGATGTAACGGAGTAATCAAATGCCTAGCTACGATGTGGGAAAAAACGAAGTTGCCAACTGGGTGAGGCAGAACTTTGCGGCTGATGCTCGTGTACTGGATGTGGGTGCTTGCGATGGCAAGTGGAAAAACCTTCTCCCGGAATACGAAATGGATGCGGTTGAGGTGTGGAAACCTTACTGCAAACAGTTGAAGCCGATGTATAAAGAAGTGTTCAACATGAATATCATTGATTTTCGGTATCGGTTCTACGATCTGGTTATCTTCGGTGATGTGATTGAACATATGACCGTAGAAGAAGCTAGAGAAACTCTCAACTATGCGTATCGGAGATGCCGTGATATGATTGTTGCTGTTCCATTCCTGTATCCACAGGGCGAGTGGCAAGGTAATCCGTATCAGGCACATAAACAGCCTGAGCTTACGGCGGAATTATTTGCTGAACGGTATAAGGGCTTTGAGGTTCTGTTCGACACTGGAAACAATTATTGTTATTATCACAAAAAGGCTACGGTATGAAGATTCTGATTGCAGTTCCGACATATGAAAACATCTATCCCGACACGTTTAAGTCAATTTATGATCTTGACAGAGGTGGTCATGAAACAGACTTCCAGTTCGTTCGTGGATACGATGTGGCAAATGCCAGAAATCAGATAGGACGGCTGACACTTGATGGAGGCTATGATTATTGTCTGATGATTGACAATGATGAGGTTGTTCCGAAAGATGCGCTTGTCAATCTGATTGAGACGGAGCAGAAATACAAGCTGAAGCGCAGTATGGCTGTTGGATATAGTCTCACAAGACCGTCAAATAAACCGAATACGGATGGCAGAACATCCGCTTTCAAATGGGGCGGCAGAGATTATGTGAGGCAGGATGCGTATACGGCTGAGGAATTAAGGAAACTTAGAGAGGGTGGCACATACAGAGTTCAGATTCGCGGGAGTGGTCTTGCATGTGCGTTAATTCACAGGGACGTATTTGAGGAGATGAAATATCCTTGGTTCAAGTGGATTTTATATGACAGCGGTTCTCAGCTTTCTGAAGACCTGTATTTCTGCGAACAATTCAACTCGGTTATAAGACCGATTTTTGTAGATACGCGGGTTTCCTGCGGTCATTTGATGAGACATATTGATTATGAGTAATTGAGCGAGGTAGAAAAATGCCTAAAATTGATTGGAAAAGCAATATTCTCGGATTCATTCCGAAAAAGGACTGGCTTGATATTCCGATGGTGTTCTATAGCATCGAGGGCGAAGACGAAACGGCTGGCGGTACAACGTGATCGAGAGGGTAAGCTATGAGAAAAATTTCTGAAATCAGGGGCGAGGACGCATTAGACGTCCTTGCCGATTTATTAGATCCGGTATCTGAAATTTGTACAGATGAAAAAGTAAAAGAGCTTTTTAAGGAGCGTAAAAAAATAAATCTGGCAATATATATTTTGAAAGAGCATAAGAAATCTATGCTTACGATTTTAGCGCTTCTTGAAGGTGTAAAACCGGATGAATATAAACCATCGCTTGCAGTTCTTCCGGTTCTTGTGCTGCAGCTCTTGAATGATCCTGATGTGATTTCGGTTTTTCGCTTTGCAGGTTCAGGGATTTCTTCTGGATCTGCTACGGAGAATACACAGGAAACAGACGAAGAATAAAACCGTTTTTGCAGTATGCTTTGGCACGTAAGAAATCTGATAACGAAGAAAAAGCATACAGGATTTATGTCACGGATGCACTTATGTCAGTGTATAATCTCAATATGAGATATTATGATCTTATCTTGCCTGATAAACCTGCTGATAATAGAACTGCGGAAGAGATTATAGACAGTATTGTTTCAAAGATTGAGGGATTAAAGTGAACGTTTTTGATTTGATGGCCACACTTCGGCTTGATTCAAGTGAATATGAAAGCGGACTTGACGCAGCAGAAGAAAAGTCAAGCACGTTTGCTGATGTATTAAAAGCCAACTTAGTTACAAAGGGAATTGATGTGGCTATTGATGGCTTTAAAAAGCTTGGAAGCGCTGCGGTTGGTATTATACAGGATTCTGTCGATGCATATGGTGAATACGAGCAGTTAGTAGGCGGCGTGGAGACTTTATTTGGCGAGAGTTCCCAAGCTGTTGTTGATAATGCGAAAAAAGCATTTGAAACTGCTGGTATGAGTGCAAATGAGTATTTGCAGACTGTTTCAACTTTTTCAACAGCATTGATTCAGTCAACGGGCCGCGGTGCGCAGCAGGATCTTGACGAATTAAAGAATACATTTGAAGAAGAAGTAAAAGAAACAAAGCGCGGTTTGCAGGATCAGTATGATGCTAGGAAAGAGTATTGGGATGAAGCCATAAGGCTTGCAGAGGATTCAAATGAAAAGGTTTCTCTTCGTGCACAGCGAGATGAAGACTTAAAAGCCATGAAGCGCGAAAATGAGGATCGCATTGAAATGCTAAAAGAACAGCATGAAATGTGGCTCAAAAACGCTGAAGATATGAACAATTTTAGCCAAAACAGCGAGGAAAGCCTTCAAAGAGCTGCTGAACTTGCAGATATGGCCATTACTGACATGTCAGACAATGTAAATAAACTTGGAACCGATATGTCTAGTGTTCAGAATGCATATTCCGGATTTGCGAGACAAAATTTCATGATGTTGGATAACCTTCGTTTGGGTTATCAAGGCTCTGAATCGGAGATGAAACGCTTGCTTCATGACGCAGAACGTCTGAAACAAGAACAAGGAGAGACTGTAAAATATTCCATGAATAGCTACGCAGATATTGTGGAAGCAATTCATGTTATTCAGGAAAATCTTGGCGTTTCCGGTACGACTGCAAAGGAAGCAAGTGAAACAATACAGGGTTCTTTGTCTGCTGTAAAAGCTGCATGGGAAAATCTTGTTGCGGGGATTTCTAATCCTGATGCGGATCTGGGTGATTTGATTGATAACCTGATTGAAAAAGGGAAAATAGCCCTTGAAAACTTGTTGCCAACAATTAGACGGGCATTGTCTGGACTTGCTCAGGTAATTAAAGAAATTGCTCCAATTATCGCAGATGAACTTCCGGGATTAGTAGAAGAAGTATTGCCGCCTCTTATAGAAGCTGCAACTACATTAGCGGCTGCTATTGTTACAAATCTGCCTACAATCCTATCCGTTATTGTGGATGCAATGCCGAGTATAATAGAAACGATTGGTGGAGCATTGCAGGAATCATGGCCCGCGCTTTCTGAAGCGATTATGGAGGCTCTTAGTACCACAGGTGGGCAGGTTCTCGCGGTTGTGCTTGGTATCGTGGCGGCTGTAAAAGGTTACGGGATCATAACTGGAATCATGAACATTATTGGTACAATAGGAAGCCTTGGTACGTCAATAATGGGCTTCGCCAGTTCTGCAATGCCTGTCATAACAGAGGCTGTGGGGACTGCTACTACTGCGTTTGGTGGATTCTCCATTGCTACGGCTGGTATGGTTGCGGGGATTGGAGTTGCTGTAGCTGAGATCATCAACGGTGTGAATCAGTTAATTGATGCACATCATACTTATGAGGAAGCATTCAATACTCATCAAAGCGAAATAGACTCTGCCTTATCGAATTATGCACAGTTGTATAATGAGAAGGGCAAAGAAATCGCTGATCAGTGGGCAGAAATGGTTTATCAGATCGATACCAGTAATATGTCCTTGGAAGAATCGCAGAAAGCAATTTCTGAAAAGATCAACGGTTATTGGGATGGCGTACCGCAGAATATGTGGGAAGGCTTCAAACAGGGCTGGGATAGTTATTTCGGCGCGGATGGCAAAGGGTTGTTTGCCTTGCTTGGCGATGCATTCGATGGTGCTGTTGGTGGCATCATGGGTTTGCTTGGAATACATTCGCCATCTACTGTTTTTGAAGGTATTTCGAAGAACATGGTATTGGGAATGATAAATGGTTTTAATGATTATTGGAAAACGTTTACTACCAATATATTAACCTTTGTCGGAAATATTCCTAAGATGTTCAGTAATCTTCCTGCTGCTATGCTGCAAATAGGTAGTAATTTGATTACAAGCCTTGGTAACGGTTTAATGAATGCGATGGGCGGCGTTCTGGATCGTGTACGCAGTATTGGAACAAGCATTGTGAATGCGGCTAAGAGCGTTTTCGGGATTGCTTCTCCTTCAAAGGTATTCACCGAGATAGGCCGGTTCATTGATGATGGGCTTGCGGATGGTATCGTTGGCGGTCTTGGAATGGTCGAAGATGCGATGGACGATCTTGATGATGTAGTTGCTTCTGACACAGACGATTTCGGAGTCAGCAGTACATACAGAGTAGAAACGCTGGATAACGGACAGTCACAAACTACACGAGATAGAGAATTATATGGATTGCTTAACGAGATCCGAGATGCTATACTGAGTATGGATTTAACTATGGATGGGCAGAGCGTTTCAAATAGAATTTACGGATATATGGATTCTGACCTTGGAATGCTTGCGAGATATAGGAGCAGGGAGGCTCTTGCATGATCCCTTCTGGAATGACTATAAACGGTGTACATACTAAAAACGATCTTGGACTTATACCAAAGCGAAAGATCGTTTTTGACCCACCGAATCCAAAGACAATCTATGATGATATTCCGGGCGCAGATGGTTCGCTTGACCGCACAGAATTGCTGACTGGAAAAGTTGCTTATGAGAACAGAAAGGGGAGCATTGATTTTCTGCTTGATAATGCTGGCAACTATATGACTGCGTATTCTGCACTGCTCAATACGGTTCATGGAAAAAAGGTTTATGTCGCACTTGATGATGAACCGGGTTGGTTGTATACAGGAAGAATGTTTGTAAGTAATCCTCATGCCAAAGAAGGCTATTCTTCAATTACTCTTAACTACACACTTGATCCGTATAAATACAGTGCAAGTACAACAGGAGATCAGGATTGGCAATGGGATGATCTGTTTGACGTGACGATTTACTATGGCACTTTCAAGGTGAATGGGTCGAAAACGAGAACATTTATCAATCCGACAAGCGAAAGCGTAAAACCGACTTTTACTTGTTCAAGTATTATGACGGTTAACGTCAATGGAATTCCCGGATATGTATTGCAGTCTGGAAAAACTACAAATCCCGGCTTTACATTAAGGCCTGGTTCAAACACATTGATTTTTTCAGGAACAGGAACGGTGTTAGCAGATTATAGTATGGGAAAATCGTTATGAGTTATTATGATGTCAAACTTGATGGTGTATCTATATATGATCCTGCGGAAATGCCGTTAACTTTCATTGCCCCTAAGGTTGTGGGCGGTCTTAGTGATGCAGGGAGTTTTGACTTTACAATGCCAAAACTTCATGTGTTTTATAATAATATCGTACCGTATGGATCTACGATAGAAGTATTTGAGGATGGTCAGTCTATTTTTTATGGCAGACCGACTTTGCCAAAAGTGGATTTTTACGGGAATAAACAAGTGCACTGTGAGGGTGCGCTTTCTTTCCTTAATGATGTGATTTTGCCACCTGTCAAAGTAAGTGAAGGTGAAAAAATCACAATGGCAGAATACATACAGGAAGTGTTTGGGTATTACAATAAGACTTGTAGGAGAGATGATCGAAAGCTGACGCTTGGAACAATTAGTCTGAGATCAAATCAGTCTGCATCACATTCGTGGAATTATGAATCGTGCTTTGATATTCTGAAGAATGGTATCTTACCGTATACAGGAAGTTACACGATTGTAAGGCGGTCTGGAAACACTACATATATTGATTTTGCGTATAAGTTTTTGACTCAGATAAATCAGTCTATCAGACTTTCATCAAATCTTCTTGATTTGGAAAATGCAGATCAGGATTTTTATACTGCTGTAATTGCCAAGGGTGCAACGGATGAAGTACAAATGCTTGCACCAATGGTGGCAAGTACATCGTTGATACAAAAATATGGATTTATCTGTGCTTACAAAGATTATCCTGATTGTGAAACCATGGAAGCCTTGCAATCGCGGTGCAATTCGTTTCTACAAAGTCAGCAAGTCAGGGGGAAACGTTTTAGCATAACGGCTACTGATCTGCATTTGGATAATTCAGCAGTTGAACAGTTTTTGGTAGGTAAGGTAGCAAAGATCGATTCATCATTTCATAATGATGTGGATGACATGAAAGCTGTTATATCTCGTATCGAGATTAGTTTGGATACAGGTGAAAAGAATACTACACTGCTTACGCTTACTTCTCAGGGTCTTATTTTTGGCGATCCGAAACCTCTTAGGATTACAGATAAATTGGTTGAAGATAAGAAGCCGAAAGACCCGAAACCGGGTGAGTATCCGCCAAACTCGCCAATCAAAGGCGACGATGGAAACAGCTATATAGTACATATAGATGAAAATGGAGAAGTTACGCCGACAAAGATACCAGACACTTTAGATATAACAAATCCGACTCAATACGATACTGGAGATACTTTTAATCCATCAGATGTTACGCCAACATTAAAATATGGCGATGGTACAGAAGTACCTGCGGAAAACATACAATATAATATTCCTGATGGATATGAATTCAATGGTGTTGATGATCCTGATTGGTTGACTGCAACATATACTGATCCAAATACCGGAATTACACATACAGCTACCATTCCGATAAACAAAGTGACTAATCCTGCGATTGTTAGAATTGCATTTAGTTCAACGCCAAGTAAACCATATAAGATTGGTAGTTCGTTTAGTGTATATGATGGATATCAAGTTATTGCAGTAAGAGCGGATCAAAGTTCATTCTATATAACAAGTCGATGTCAATTTAGTTTAACGGATGGATATGTATTTAAGCAAAAGGCTCCAGCTTCTTTGACTGCAATGTATAAGGATGGAGAGACGTGGTTTTCAGCAAGTACAGCAATATTGTTTTCCGATCTTTCAATTCGTCTTGACAGCGATGGTGAAGAACTGTATGACAACATGACTTCACAAGCCATTGAAGATGAAAAACTTACTATTCCAGATGAAATTAAAGGAACTATATCAACATTTCTTGCGGGAGCTAATCCAAATGCATATTGTTGGATGAATGTGTGGTCTGGAAGTGACGCGTTTGAAGGTTGGTCGCCTATTGATATATTTATATCCAATGGACCGGTTGGTGATACGCCAGTTGGAACTACTGTAACAGGAACTTTGTTCAGAACTTACGGAAAACAAAGTGCAGGCGGATCAATGCAGATTTTGCAAACGAGAGAAGATACTTGGACTATGACTTTAAGTATTGTTGATGAGCAACAAGGTGATAATTACATTAAATCAAATTTGATAAGCTGATGAAAAATATAGATAATGAAAAGACTGCCATATTAAATGCGGATCGTGGTGAAGATGTACGCGATGCATTCACAGATGCATGTGAAAAAATATCTTCCGAATTATTGCCAAATGCAACTACAGAAGGATATTTTGCAACTGTAAATTCTTCAGGTGAATGGGAGGCTCTTCCATGGACATAAGTGCGGAAGTAGCTGCGATTCAGGCAGCTTCACAAGGATCAGAGTTGCGTCAACCTTTAGTTGGCGCGCTCAATAAATTGAATAGTGGTTCGCTTCCTGCCGTTACCGCATCGGATGCAGGTAAAATACTGAAAGTTGGCGCGAATGGTTGGGAAGTTGGCGAAAAATCAGGGTATATGCCTGTTCCTACAGCCGCAAAGCAGATTACAGAAAATGGTACGCATGATGTAACAAATTACGCAAGTGCAGTAGTTAATGTTTCTGGCGGTAGTTCGGTACTTATTCCAAAAACAATTACTGAAAATGGCACTTATGATCCTGCGAGTGATAATGCGGATGGATACAGTTCAGTTACAGTGAATGTTAGTGGCAGAGAAAACCCATTTGTTTTAACAGATTATATTGAATCAAGTGGTACACAATGGATCGATACTGGTTATATTCCTTCTATAGATACATCATTTGAAATTGTTGCTACATTTCTTAGTAATCAACCAGTATATTCCATGATATTGGGAGCAAGGGATACCGCAGAAGGTTCTGCCGGAAATCCTGTTATTTTCGGTCCGGGAGCAGCGGAATTTTTATTAGGATGGGGAAGTTTTAATTTAACAACAGGTATAGATTCAAACCCATTCGCAAATAAAAAAGTAGTTTGTAACGTCAATAAATACGGATATGATGTTGTTACAGAATTTGATAGACCATGTGGTTATGGTAATTATAGCGGAACAGCGCCAATTACTACTAAGAGCATTTATTTATTTAGTTTAAATGCTAATGGTTCTGAATATGGAACATACACAAGATGTAAAGCAAGATTATATCGTCTTAAAATATTTGAAAATAACACATTAGTACATGAATACCATCCGTTTATTGATTCTAACAATATTGTGTGTCTGAAAGATATTGTCACAAGTGATTTAAAGTATAATTCAGGATCTGGCACATTTACTTACGGAACAGACAGCGTTGCATAATAGTGGAGGGCTATATAATGGAAACCATTCCATACATAGCAATAATCCTTGCCATCTGTGGAGGGATTATTACAATAATAGGCGCAATTGAGAAGATTGTTAATGCAGGTAAGTTCATCAATGCGCCAAACGCAGAACAGGATAAACGTCTGGATGCACTTGAGGCACGTTGTGATAGATACGATAGATATTTTGATTCTGACAAACAAAGGCTTGCGGATCTGGAACAATGTTTGTCTGTGCTGATGCAATCACAATTCGCGTTGCTTAGTCATGCACTGAACGGGAACGACACGGACAAGCTAAAGAAGGCGCAAGGCGATATGTTGGAGTATCTTACAAAGAGAGGTATAAGTGTATGAAATTTGGTGAAGCAATTGAAAAATGCAAAGAAGGTGCAAGGATTCAGCGCGAGGGATGGAACGGCAAGGCACAGTATGTGGAACTTGCGACTTGCATTTCCTACAAGGCTACATCTGGCGAGATCATAAATGTGAACCATGATGCCATTGGGAACAATGCGCTTGCCTTTGTGGGAACCAGTGGCGTACAGATCGGGTGGCTTGCGTCTCAGGCTGACATGCTTGCGGAAGATTGGAGGGTCGTATGAGAGATTGGAGAAAATGGTTTCGCGCCGCGCTTATCCGGAGCCTGAAAACCTGCGCTCAGACTGCCGTGGCCCTGATTCCGGCAAGTGCTATGATCACGGAAGTTGACTGGAAAGTAATACTCGGCACGGCTGCACTTTCAGGCGTTGTGTCGATCCTTACAAGTCTTGCAGGTATTCCGGAGGAAAACATTGATGATTGAGATTGTTTTTCGCAATGGTGATATGTGCCACTATAAGCCGGAGGAATACACCGACTACAAGTATGATGGAAAGTATTTCATCGTAATCCGGGGAAAGCAGTGGATTGGTTTTTACAATCTTGACTGTGTGGAGTATATAGAAGTGCAGGATGAATCTGAATATGTTAAAATGCAATTTCATCATGAAGACAAAGGGTATTGGGAAGTTGAAGATATTCCGAAATCAGAAGTAGGAAAGTATATTGAAAAAGGTTGGACTCCATATATAGAGTGAAAGGATTGCGTATATGGGATATAAGAAATACAGACTGTCTGAAAGCCAACTAACGCAAATTGCCCGACTATGTGTTCAGGAACAGGGATGCATTGCAGGTGTGAAAGCTGAGGCGTCACTCATGGCGAATCAGCTTGAAACATCTTCGCACCGTCAAAAGCAGTACGGCACGGATGGGAATGGTCTATACTCATGGGTGCGGAACGGCAAATGGTTTTATGAATCAAAATACTACATGGATCACGGCAGCGCTTCCAAGGCGCAAATTGAAGCTGTACGCGAGGTTCTGTGCGAGGGCAAGCGCACATTACCACAGTATGTGGATGAGCATGACGCTATCAGCGACATCGAGTATATCAAACTCCATGGCGAGAAAGTCAGTAAGACAAACAAGGCGAACTACCGCAAGGGTGAGACCATCATCAAGAACAAGATGGGAGACAGTAACTTTTATACCTTCTATTGTTTCCCGGCTGAAGGTTGTGATCCCTTTGGGTATACTCAGGAGGCGTACAACTACGTTATGGAACACAAAGAAACAACAAGTGCGGTTGATAAGCTGTTGGCAACTGCGGATGCTGAGATTGGCTACTTAGAAAAGAAGAGCAACAAGGATTTGGACAGCAAGACAGCAAATGCAGGTGATAAGAACTACACCAAATACGCGAGAGATCTTTTTCCTGATCTTCAGGGCATGGCATGGTGCGACATGTTTGTAGATTGGTGTTTCTGGAAATGTTTTGGAAAAGAGCTTGCAAAAAAGATGTTGGGTGGCTTTTCTGCTGATTGTGACGAATCTGCCAGAATCTATAAAGATAAAGGCAGATGGTATAGGAATCCGCAGGCAGGTGATCAAATCTTTTTCGTTAAGGATGGGGATGATTACTATCACACGGGCATTGTGTATAAGGTGACTGCTGAGAAAGTCTACACGATTGAAGGGAACACAAGCGCGGGCGAACAGGTAATCCCGAATGGTGGGGCTGTTTGTCGTAAATCGTATGACAGGAGCAATTCAAAGATTGGCGGCTATGGCAGACCGGATTATGCTGCAGCGGATGTGGAAGACGTAAAAAGGATCTGGGTGAAATCGCAGGTTCCGATGCTTAAGAAGGGCATGTATGGCAAGGCTGTGAAAGTTTGGCAGACAATCGTAGGCGTGGATGTTGACGGAGACTTTGGCAGCGGAACGCTTAACGCAACAGTGGATTTCCAAACATCGCATGGGCTTGATGGAGATGGAATTGTAGGCCAGAAAACATGGGCGAAAGGTCTTGAAGAACTATAAGAGGTAGGAGATATGGATGAAAAGAACAGCGTGCCGTATATTGTATACGAGGGCGAGCAAGCAAGGAATGAGCGTACTATAAAACGACTTGTCATTGCTCTTGTGATTTCTATTTGTTTGATATTTGCAAGCAATGTAATTTGGATTTATGCATGGCTCCAATACGATTATTCAAGTGAAGAAATAACGCACACGATTGATGTTGATGCAAAAGATGGAATTGCGAATTATATCGGGAATGATGGAGATATTGTAAATGGCGCGGATAACGGTTACAACAACAGTGAAGCGGAGAACGCGAACGAGGAAGAAGTCAAATAGCCGTGGCACGAGAGTTAGAAAATAAATCACGCAGCGAAATCGAAGCATTGATTGACGAGTGGATTTTTAAGGAAAGAGACAGAGCCATACTGAAGCGCAGGATTTTAGATGGCATCTGTTATGAGCCACTTGCAGAGGAATTTGATCTGTCAGTCAGGCAGGTTAAAAGCATTGTATATAAGGCGCAAGACAGGCTGTTTGCTCATATATAGAATAAGGCTCCAATTGGAGTCTTATTTTTTTTTTATAATTTATTATAAAAATATATTGACATATAACACGAAGTACGGTATACTTATAATGTAAGGATAACAAAGATAGATCCCATAACAAAGGAGGACAAGGAAATGGCAAGGATGAGAACTTTCAAGATGGCAGATGTCGAAATGATCGAGAGAAAGATCGAAGTTGGAAAGACTGTCGAGATCGAATGGCATGTTCCGTATGAAAAGGGAACCAACATTGGAATCGTACAGAGCGTTCGCTGGGACGGATTGGTGTTTACTACAAGCGGATGTGTTTATACAGGAATTGATAAGCTTGTTGATATCGTAGAAATCGCATAAAGGAGGAATGAAAAATGACAAGAAATGAATATGATCTTCAGGAATGCTGGAATGAAGAAACCGAAGAGTTTGATTGGGACCGCTATCAAGAGCTCTGCGACATTGCTGAATACTGGAATTGTGAAGAATAACAACTTATCCCGCCCCGGAGGTTACGAGGGCAGAAAGGAATAGGAGAAATGGGTTACGAAAGCAGACTTTATGTTGTCGAAAAAGGAATAATTAAACGCAAAGTAGAAGGTAAAGAATATGTTTGGGGCGAGAAAATCGCGATGTTTAATCTGTGCAAAGTGTATGCTGTCAGTGATAAAATGTGCAATGCAAAAGACACGGATTGCTTTATTTACGAGGACGATGGAAATACAAAGATTGTCACTGATTGCTATGGTAACGCTTTGAAAGAAATGACAATCGAAGAAGCGATTCAGATTCTGGAAGAAGTCGCAGAAAAAGATAACTACCGAAGATACGCGCCTTGCCTTGCATTGCTGAAAGGCTTTGACGAATCACAATGGCAAAATCTTGCAGTTTTGCACTACGGATATTGAAATGGCAATTAGAAATTCCGCCACTGATGTTGCGATGGTAGAAAGGAAAAAATGATGGAAACGACATTTATGGTTCATGTTCTTTTTAGATTTTCTGAAAAGTCAGGGGATATCGACACTGTGATGACGGGGATCGGAAATGCGATGATGCGAATTTGGGCTTTGAATAACACCCCGAATAAAAAGTGTTGCATGGTCGTTGAACGCGACACTGGTAATATTGTATTTGCAACAAGAGGTACGGTTAATGATTTTCCTGCTGTATACGATAAGGATCTCGGAAGCTGTACTGAATATGGAATATCGCTTGAGGAATTGCAGTCAATTACAGATGACAGATTTGACTGTTAAACAAAAAGAACGCAGGTGCCAGACAAGCCAGATTCAGTGGAGCACAGCCGTTGGTGGTGGCTAATATCGCTGGGTGCTACGAAGCTGATGAGCCGACACATGGAAAGAAGGTAGTCGGGGAGCCGAAAGGCAGGAACGAAAACGGAACGGACTGGCTAAGTGGAGTTGGATGAACAGCCTGTATTTTGTATTTATGATAGGAGGAAGAGAATGGTTACAGAGATCAGGAAATGCGAAGTTGGTTTTTGTATCGTCGTAAACGGCGAAGTAGTCATTGACGGATTTGTTAATGAGCGTGCAGCAAAGAAATCTATTCGTGACGCAGAAAGGCAGTATAGCCTGTCTCATAATCCAGATTATCTGGACTTTGCGGCGTATAATTCTGCTGTGAAGCATATCAAATTCTGGCTTAATCTGCGTTCACATGTTGGTGAGACTTCTGTTGCGGAAGACGTCATCTCCGTTGATGACTATAATAGCAGCATCGCTCAGGCAAATGAGAAGATCGCTGCTTACCGGGAAGAAGCTGAGAAACATCTGCCAGGCGCTCGCAGATGGGCACGCGAGTGCCGGATTCAGCTTGAGGAGGTGGTGTGATATGCTGTACAGAAATCTTGAAACAGGCGTTGTGTGGGCTGAAGATGAGATCATGGAGGCTTATGAAAACTATCATGATGAGTCAGAATATATGATGCAGTTTGAATCGTTCGATGAATATATCGATGATCAGATCTGTAAAGGGATCATTGAGCCGTTAGAGTAACGGCTCATTTTTTTGTTTAAAAATATTAAAAAATATATTGACATATCGAAGCAAGTACGGTATACTAATAATGTAAGGAGGAGGGAACCTAAGAGGAAAAAGTAAAGAGGTTGGACGAGCTTCGCGCCGGTTGATCTTTTGAAAAGTACCAAGGAAGACCTTAAGACGATCCCATAAAAATCAAGGAGGACGAAAAAAAATGACACTTCATCAGATCGAAAGCAAAACCAAGTTCACTGAAGACGGAATTCTCAGAAGAGATGAGTTTGAAATTGGAAGTTACAAGGTCGTAAGGATCACTCACTACGATGCGTCCCAGAAGCCAGTTTACAAGAGCTTCTCAGTAATCAGCAACGATGAGTACGCTCCTGAAATCTACTACAATGATGGTTGCTGGGAAAAGTGCAAATCCACTTTTGAGATCCAGACAGCCGCTTACGGCGCAAAGTCTCCCGATGAAATCAAGAAGATCATCCGCGGATATGAGGAAGCGGTGGAAGTTGCTGAAATTCTGATCATGAACTTCTGTTAAGCCGAAACCTGCTACGGCAGGTCAGGGAAAGGATGGCAACCTTCCCTCTGATGATGGCAAGCCGGATTCCAGAAAGGAGAACAGAAATGAAAAAGACAAGTGAAAATTGGGCAGCAGTTGCTGATCATCTTATGGGTGGTATTTCTGGTGATTGGGCAAGAAACGACGATAATGGTCGTGAGGTTGTCCTTGGAGATATGATTGGTGGCAGGTATGAACTTTGGGAAGGTAGAGAATTCTGTGGATGTGTAAGAAGCATCGCACGAGCAATGAAATGGCTTGAGGGATAATTAAAACAATTGCTGACCTAACGGCATGACGGGGAGAAAGGAACACAAGATGTCAATAAGATTGCCTGTAGAAGAGGCTTGGGTTGTCAGATGGTACACAGGAAAGGTATCTAAGACCAGAAGAGGAACTGAGATCAGGTTTACGGATTCCTATTACAGCAAAGATAAAAACGATGCTGAAAAGAAGGCGAAAGAACTTGAAATGCAAGGCTTCGAGCTTGTTGGAATTTTCAGGTGCTTAATTTAAAGACCTTCCCTGTCGGTAGGTGGTCAGACCGTCAGAAAGGGAGATAAGAAAATGTTAGAAGAATTGATTTATGTAAAAGATTTCATTTACGCCATAAAAGATGATATGGCTAAGATGTCTCAGGCGTCATTTGAAACATGCATTTGCATGTTGTTGGAAGAATATTGCAAGGAAAATGATCTTGACATTGTTTCTGAAATAGATTCACTAAGAGATGTAATTCATATGGTCAATAAGGAATTGGAAAAATACTAATTCGGATCAAAATTGCACGAAATAAGCACTCTGACTTCATCGAAAGTCAGGGTGCTTTTTGTTATGTTCAGATCATGAAGAACGAATTGATTATTAACGCAATTAAAAGATTGGTTTCTTGCGGAATGTCTCCAAGTGAAGCATTCCTGATTTGCGATGATTTCATAAAGCGTTTTGGAATACGTGATCTTGAAGCATGTGTCAGATCTATTGAGGTGCAGCATGTGGCGTAAATTCAACAATAATCCCGTAGGCAGAAAAACAGGAGATTGTGTAGTTAGGGCTATTTCAGTGGCGTTAAACATTAGCTGGGATGAGGCTCACTATATGCTCAGCGAGCTTTCACGAGCTATGGGCGAAATGCCTTCTGCTGACGATGTGTGGGGTGCTGTTCTCCGGCAGCATGGTTTCAAGCGTTCATCAATTCCAAACAGTTGCCCTGATTGCTATACGACCGAAGATTTTGCACAGGATCATCCGCATGGAGTTTATGTTCTTGGTTTTGGCGGACATTGTACGGCTGTCATAGATGGTGTAGTCTGGGATGCATGGGATAGCCGTGATGAAGTACCGCAATTTTTCTGGTATAGGGAGGATTGATTATGGCTTATAATTCAGGATTTCCGGTTGGATATCAGCCGTATTATCCACAATATCAGTATCAAAATTCGCAGGTAGGAACACCACAGCAGCATTCAAGTTCAATCATATGGGTGCAAGGTGAAGCGGGTGCAAAATCTTATATGGTTGCACCAAACACAACTGTTCAGTTGTGGGATTCTGAAAGCCAGACAATTTATCTGAAGTCTGCTGATGCGTCAGGTATGCCGTCAATGAGGATACTTGACTATACAATACGCTCTGAGGCTCATACAAGCCCCGTACAAGGCGTTAAAGCGTCTGACCCTATAAATGTATCACGGGAGGATTTAAACGCGCTACAGAGCCAAATAGACACTTTAAAGGATGAAGTGAGAGCTTGCCGTCAGACGATAGCAGAAAGTGAGGTATATCATGAGCAATCCGATTTACGAAGAAGACATGAAAGGAAGAATGCAGCAACAGCAAATGAATCCAATGCAGATGCTTCAGAATCTTAAAAATGATCCGGTTTCATTCTTAAAGCAAAAAGGATTTAACTTGCCAGATGGTGTGGATGTGAGAAGCCCACAATCAATCATCAATGCACTTATGCAATCAGGTCAGGTAAGCGGAAATGCTTATAAGTCTGCAATGCAGAGGATGATGCACAGATAGTATGCAAAAGCCAGTGCGCAGGGCTTGTGTATAAACCATTTTCGTGAGCTTACGAAAATGGTGTATCAATTAACCGGCTACTCGACAGGATGGGTAGTCGCTAACCTAAAAAAGTTATAGGTAGAAAGGGAAAAACATGGCACTTACTGATGACAACATGGTAATGCCCGTAACTCCGATGTATGGAAACGGTGGGAATGGTTTTGGTTTTGGTGGTGACTGGGCATGGATCCTTCTGCTTCTGCTCCTTGGTGGAAATGGCTGGGGCGGCTATGGTATGGGCGGCTTTGGTGGCGGTCTTGGGATTGATTTCCCGTGGCTCTTGAATGGTCAGAACGGCATCAACAACAACGTCAATGATGGTTTCAGGGATGCACAGCTTCATGACTCTGTGACTTCTGTCAGAGACGGTGTGAGCAACCTTGCTACACAGCTTTGCGGATGCTGCGGCGATATGCAGATGTCTATTGCTAATTCTACAGCAGGGATTCAGCAGAGCCTTTGCAATGGATTTGCCGGAACAACTGCTGCAATCACGGGAGCACAGAACGCACTTTCACAGCAGCTTAACACCAATGAGATCGCCAATCTGAATCGCTCTTTTGTGGAACAGACTGCAAATATGCAGGGTTTTAATGGTCTGAATAGTGGAGTTGCTGATCTTCGTTATACGGTAGCAACAGAGGCTTGTGCTGATCGTGCTGCTGTTGGAGACGCGCTTCAGAATGTAACTATGCAGAACATGGGCAATACTAATGCTATTGTTTCTGCTATTACAGCGGGTATTCAGTCTATTAAAGATGATCTGTGTCAGGATCGTCTGGATGCTGAAAGACGCGAGAACCAGAATCTCCGTTCTGAGCTTATGTACGCTCGCGGTCAGGCTTCTCAGGTGGAACAGACTGCACAGCTTCTGGCAAACAACAATGCACAGACTGCACTTTTCCAGCAGGGATTTGCTAATGAAGTGGATGCACTGTACAACCGTCTGAATTCTTGCCCGGTTCCGACTACTCCGGTTTACGGCAGGACCCCGATCTTCACATGCAATCAGAATCAGGGATGTGGCTGCGGATGCGGTAACGGTTTTGCAAACTGAATGAGGTGACGCCATGGCAAAGTATATTACAAGTACGGATCAGAATGTTGCTCTGAATAACACAATTCCGTTCAATATTGTATCTATTCCGTGTAATAAGGGATGCGTTGTTCCTATTACAACAGGAGTTCTTACTTTGAAGGGCAGCACGTCAAACAGATTTGCAAGATATGAAGTTGATCTTCAGGCAAATGTTGCCATTCCGGAAGGTGGAACTGTTACGCCATTGGCTGTGGCTATCACACTGAATGGTGTTGCGATTCCTGACAGCGTTGCGATTGTCACACCGGCAGCAGCAGAGGATGTGTGGCATATCCACACATCGGCTACAATCACAGTGCCATGTGGATGTTGTGTATCCGTGTCTGCTGCTTATGTGGATGCGACTGAGGATGATGCAACGGTGACGCCTACTCCGTCAATATTTGTCAGGAGAAACGCTTCTCTGACTGTAGACCGGATTGCATGAGGAAGGAGAGAGAAAAGTGCATAAATTATATGAATATGTCTGCGATGAACTCAAGGATCTTGAGAAGAAAGCAGAAAAAGGAAACCTGTCCATGCAGGAAGTACAGTATGCTGATACGCTTGCACATCTGAAAAAGAATTTAATGAAAGCAGATGAGATGATGGAAGACGAGTTTGGCGAGTACAGCATGGCTTATTATCCGATGACATCTTACGCCGAAGAAGGTGGCGGCAAAGGAACGTATTCCAGCCGCATGATGGGCGGCAGGTCTTATGCCCGTGGAAGAGGCTCCAATGCAAGGCGCGACAGCCGTGGCCGTTATTCTTCCCGTGGCTATTCCATGGCAGGTGAGGATTTCCGCATGGAACTTGAAGATCTGATCGAAGATGCACCGAACGAACGGATCAAACAGAAGATGCGCGATTTGATGCATGAGATGTAAAGGAGGTGGCCTCTTGTGATCACAGAGCAGGACTTGCAGGAGGCTATTGCCGAATGTGAGGGTGAGAGAAACCCAAACGCAAGCACCTGCATGAAGCTGGCAGCATTTTACACGATCAAAGAGCATATGTACGGAGAAGGCTCTAAAATGCCCACAGACAGCGCTTATCCTCCGACTGGTAGTTCTTATAGCAGAAGCGCAGAAAGCCCGTCACAGGGCATTGTGGAAGCTGACAGCGATACAGAGTTTGGTCGGATTGTTGACGGGATGCGAACGAGTGAGCTTTTCAACGTCATGGATGAGCTGATGTCCACACTCTCGATTGTGCAGCCAAGATTGTATGCAGGTGTTATGAGAAAATTAGAAAGCCTTACGCGGTAAGCGTAAGGCTTTCTTTTTGTGTCAGGAGATAAATGATAAGAAAAAGCAACAATGGCAATCAAGGTACTGTTATCATATCTTATATTTTCAAGCATGTCAAGTGCAATCATGATGTACTATATTGGTACATTTTCTATAACTTTCTATAGGGACAATTCTTGTATATACTTTTACTATAATGTACTATTTTCGTACATCTTTTTCGTACAAAAAATATAAATAAATATAAAAGATAAAAATTATTAAAAAAAAAATTGACACGAAATAGGAAGTATGGTATGATAGTAATAAAGAAAGGAGAATGTGGTATGAAGCTAAAAGAGTTTGAGGTTTATTCCGGAGTACAGATTAGCCAGAATGAAAAAACAGGAAGCTTTTTCCTCAAGAGTCCGGTAAATGGAACGCAGCGGATTTTTAGCAGTATCGAAATGGCAAGAAATTATATAGATCATTGCCACGTGCTTGATTCTCACGCCATGGCGATGGGGATGTGAAAGGAGGTGATATCGGTGACAAAGCTTGCTGAAGAGATAGTCAACTATCGCGCACGGGAGAGGATTTCGCAGAAAGAGTTTGCTGCGCGTGTGGGAGTTTCATTGCAGACGATCTGCAATATTGAGACTGGACAACAGGAACCATCTAGGGTGACTGTGGCGAAAATTATGCTTGTGATAAATGATAAGGAGGAATAAAGATTATGTTAAAAGCCGTTATAAAAGATGATGGACATGTTCAGATTGCGATTAACGGGGATATTAAGACTTTGACTCTTGATATTACAGTGTTTATCCGTTCTATATGGAATGAGGCCAATATTTCTGATCGCGGCAAGGAGATTTTTAAGGATTTCGTCCAAAACGAACTTGGAAAAGTCGCTTTTATGGACGAAGATGAGCTTGAAAACGAAGTAGAAATGCTTAAAAACAAAGCAGAAATGCTTAAAAACAAGCTGATTGATGATGAAGAAAACCTGAAAAAAGAGCTTACAAAGCTGCTTAATGAGCTTTTAGGTGGAGAATAATGATTACAAGCATATCTGGCATAAAACTGTTTAAAGCTTGTCGTAGGGCATATGAACTGAAGTATATTTATGGTCTTGAGCCGGTTGCGGTAGCCGATTCTTTAGAAACAGGTATTTCGTATCATTCTATGATTGAGCAACTTTACAAGGAAGGCGACTTCCTGAATGTAGAGGAAGAGTATTCAAAAGAGCAGGCTATGGCTGTTGCTTACAAGAAGTATATTTATCCTCATTTCAAGGTAAAGTCAGTTGAAAACTGGGTTGAATATCGTTTGCCTTATGGAGATAAGCTAATAGGGCGCGTGGATGGAATTGCAGAGGACGGATCAATCGTAGAGCATAAGACAACGAGTATGGAGATCACAGAAGAATATGAATACAGCCTTTTGTGGGACGAACAGCTTCTTGCTTATATGCTTGCTACCGGAACTCATGATGCTTGGTATACAATCTGCCGCAAGCCGACTATCAGACAGAAAAAAGATGAAACCGAAGAAGAAATCTTTCATCGTATGGTCAAATGGTACGATGACGATACTCAGAGTAAGATCAGGCTTTTGAGACTACACCGTACCGATAAAGAAATAAGAGCATTTGAATCAGACTTGCGCGGCATTATCCTTGAAATGAAGCAAACGAGTTTCTTTTATAAGAATTGTGCCTACTGCAACAAGTGGGGCAGACGGTGTGAATATTCAAGCATTTGCTTGAATTATGATCCTAATCAGGAGTACATAGAATTCAAAAGGAGAGAAAGTGTAAGATGAAGATAACGTATGATGTCGATATCCCGAAGGTAAGGAATCGGGCAGGGAAGTACAAGACTCTTGTACTTGGGTTTCTTGAAACGAACAAGGATACCATGAAGATTGATTTTGATACCGACAGAGAAGCACAATCATTTGTTTCGTTTTGCAATGGCAAGACTGGTAAACGTCTGAAAGTAGCTGCTACACAGAGAGGTAAACAGGCATATTGCTGGAAGGAGAAGTAAGATGAGAGAAACAAAAAGCATTGATGCACTTGTTCAGGATCGACATTATACGTCATTGCTGTATTGTCCGCCCGGAGTTGGAAAGAGTACGGCAATCGGTCTGATTGCAGAAGTACAGGAAGGAAAGACGCTTGTGCTTGATGTAGACAGGACGATCTCGAATACACTTGCAAAGAAGGAGATCGTAAAGGATACGAGCAAGATCATGGTGTGGCAGGTGGATAATATCAATACGTTCGCTGATTGGACTGCTTGTTTGCAAGAGCTTGTCGATATGAAAAATAGCGGAGAACTTGCAAATGCAGGGATTACGACTATAGCTGTAGACAATATCAGCGAACTTGAGAGATGTATTCTCAGCAATCTTGGAATGCTTGGAAAAAATAAAGGAGTTCCGGCTCAGGCTGATTACCAGTATATGCAGTTCAAACTCGTGAATAGTCTGAGACTTATGAAAACGCTTGACCTGAATGTTGTGTGGACTGCTTGGGAAGATGTGAGAAATATTGTTGCGCCTGACGGAACGAGTTATTCTCAGCTCATACCGAAGATGAGCCTGAAGATTGTTGACAACATCTGTGGGTTATGCGATGTGGTTGGTAAGATATTTGTCAATAAGGATATGCAGCATGGGATCCTTTTAGAAGCTGCTCAGAATATATATGCAAAAAACCAGATTGATTCCCGTAAGTTTTGCAAGGTCGAGGATTTCATGAATTTTGAACATGCGGAGGAATAAATCATGAGCTATCGTGTGAAGGTATCAAGCCCTGATTTGGAAGATGGGAAGAAAGCTAACTACGGAGTTTGGTTTGAGTTTAACAAATTGGCTGATGCTTGCCAGTTCGTTGAAACCTGCATGGAATGTGGTGACGAAGGGACTATAGTTTCTATAAGAGAGAATAAGGAGGATTGACGTTATGGCTTGGAAATATGAAAGACAGGAAAGACAGTTTGCCATTATCCCTGAAGGAGAACACAGGATCAGGGTTCGCAGCGCGGAGAAAGCCGTTTCGAAAAATGGAAGAGATATGATTTCGTTACAGTTTGATGTCAGCGGAAGAAACGAGATTTTATATCATTACATTGTTTTTCTTGATGACAAGCCTGAGATTACAAACCGTAGCCTTACACAGTTCTTTGATTCATTCAAAGACATTGAAGAAGGAGACTTCAATCTCAATCATTGGATTGGAAAGGTGGGTGCGTGTAAAATCAAACATGAGGAAACTGACTATAATGGCGGTTCTACTCAGGCTCGTATTCATTATTTCATAGCTGCAAATAAGCAGCAAGGGTTAGCACCTTGGAAAGAGCCTGAATCAGCACTTGATGGCAAGAAAGATTGGACGGATAACCCGAAAGCAGCAGATGATTTTATGCCTGTTCCTGACGGAGTAGATATTGAAGGATTGCCGCTGTTCTGATTGTTGATTGCAAAGCGGAGTATTTATGCTCCGCTTATTTTTGTTTTATGGGGGATGCATATGAATAATAAGAAACTGGGGACAAGGTTCGAGCAGGTAATGTGTAAGGCACTTGCTGAAAAAGGATTTTGGGTCCATTTCATTTCGCCTGATGCAAGAGGCGCACAGCCGTTTGATATCATTGCGGTACGCGATGATCTTGCTGTGGCGATTGATTGCAAAACATGTGAGGATCATATATTTAGGATTAGCCGATTAGAAGATAATCAGGTTAATGCGTTTGATCTTTGGAGAGCAAGAGGGAATTCTCTTGCATATATTGCTGTTTTTCACAAGGAAAAGATTTATATGATAAATTATACGGATTTAAAAAGAGATAAGAATATTCAGTTGGATAAGATTGAGGCATGGGCAAATGGCGTTTCTCTGTTTGAGAAGAAGCGTACTCGCGTAATGGAGATGAGATGATGTGGGCAGAAGTATCGAATAAAATTTACGTTTTTGAACCTACACCGGCAATGATTGAATGGTGCAAGATTTATTTGGTGATAGACAATCCTGAATATGAGAAAAAAATCAGAATGGGGCTGTGGGCAGGCAATACTCCAAGGCATTTTCATTTGTATGAGAAAACAGATAACTATATTGCGATTCCATTCGGATGCCTTTTTAAGATTCATGAAGCTTTTCCGGATATGCAAATCAAAAGCCATATAAAGCCACTTGATGGCATGAACTATGATAGTCGTATAAATTTATATTCATATCAAAAAAATGCCGTACAAGCCATTGTGGAGCGCAAGAATGGAATTCTGGTAATGCCATGTGGCGCAGGAAAAACTCAGGTTGGGCTTGAGGTCATTTCCAGAGTGGGAATGAAGGCATTATGGCTTACTCACACACAGGATCTGTTGAATCAGTCAATGAACAGAGCCAAGTCTGTATTCGGAATTGACAAATCAAGCTATGGAACGATTACTGGTGGAAAAGTCGATATAGGACGAGGGATTACGTTTGCGACTGTTCAGACCATGAGCAAGATTGATCTGACTCTTTACAAGGATGAATGGGGCGTGATTATAGTAGATGAATGCCATAGGGCAGTGGGGACACCCACAAAGGCAATGCAGTTTTATAAGGTTTTAAGCAATCTTTCATGTAGGCATAAGATCGGTTTGACAGCAACGCCGAAACGAGGCGATGGGATGAGCAGGACTATGTTCGCGTTGATCGGAGATATTGTACATGAGGTGTCAAGAGATGCGGTTGCGCATACGACATGTCCAGTGAATGTAAAGCAAATTGAAACTGGTTATGCTCCAAATGTCGATATTGCCTTGTATGGAGATGGAACGGTCAATTATGCCGGCCTGATCGATGATTTAACGCATAGTGAAAAAAGATTCAATGTCGTTCGAGATGAAATCAATAAGCATAAATGTATGCTTGTTTTAGGAAGCAGAGTTGAATATCTGAACAGGCTTAGCGAAGCTTATACAGGAATGTCTACATGTTTATCCGCGATGGGAAACAGTAAGCGCGCAAAAGCTGAAAGAAAAGAAGCGCTAAAGCTGCTGAATGATGGAGAGATTGATGCAGTGTTCGCTACTTATCAGCTCGCAAAAGAAGGACTTGACGTTCCAAACCTGCGTTATGTGGTCTTTGCTACACCGGAAAAAGACGAGGCAACTGTTACGCAGGCAGCCGGAAGAGTTGCCAGAAAGTGTGACGGGAAAGAAAAGGGAATCGTTATAGATTTTGTCGATAAGTTCGGAATGTTTATTGGATGGTCAAAGAGAAGGGAAAAAATATACGAAAGAAAACTTGGGTTCGAATTGATATAAAAAAATATTGACATAAAGAGAAAATAATAGTATAATGAGAATGTAGGGTTGTATATAGTTATAAGGGGGGGGGGGATAATGATTATGGAAGAGAAAGCAAAGGAAATTCAGGTAGTTCCATTTATGGCAAGCAGCAGATCACATAATAAAGCTGTTAACATGAAACCGATTCTCGTAAAAGTAGGGATCATGATATTCATGATTACTGTCGCTATGCTTCTGATTAGCAGCGGAAATATGTTCGGCTATGTCATTTACGGAAAGGAGGTATTGGAATTCATTGTATTTGTACTCTACATGGTCAAGAAAAAGAGGAGGGAAGGATGACGTATAAGTTACGTGAAGCAGCTATGATTCTTGGAATAAAAATCCGGACATTGAGGGAATGGATAAAACTCGGGAAGATAAAGGCTGTAAAAGGACAAAATAAATGGTATTGGGAGATACCTGAAGACGAAATTGTGAGGAAACTCGATGAAAACAAACATTGATAATATTCCAAGTGAATTGAAAAAGGTTTCAAGTTGGGTGTGTTGGACCGGCAGAGACAAAATCCCAAAAAATCCAAAAACTGGACAGAATGCAAAATCGAATGACCCGTCCACATGGTCTGATTTTGAAACAGCGTGTAAAGCATGTGAAATTTTCAGATTAGATGGTTTAGGTTTCATGTTTTCGCCGCCTTATTTTGGTGTAGATCTGGATCATTGCACGGATAATGTGGATTTCTGCGATGAGTTTGTAGAAACACTAAGGTCTTATGCGGAATACTCAGTTAGTGGGTCCGGAGTTCATATTATATGCAAAGGTGAATTGCCTGACGGCGCAAGACGGCGTGGTAATGTTGAAATGTATAGCTCAGGAAGGTACTTCATTTGCACTGGCAATATTTATAATAGCAAATATTCCAATGTGATTGATTGTACGGAAACAATAAAGGTTTTACACAGCAAATACCTTCCGTCTGATGCTCCAAGGGTTGAGCCAAGAAAGATTACTCCTGTGTACATAGATGATCAGCAGATAGTCGATAAGGCAAGGAACTGTAAGAGCGGATATCTGTTTCAGATGCTTTATTCTGGAAACTGGCAGGGAGTTTATTCTTCTCAGAGTGAAGCAGATTTAGCTTTGTGTAACCAGCTTGCATTTTGGACGCAGAAGAATGAGGCACAGATGGATAGGATCTTTCGTTCGTCCGGATTGTTTCGCAAGAAATGGGATGAAAAGCGAAGCGGAACAACATATGGTGCGATTACGATAGGTAAGGCATGTGCGAATTGTATAGAAGTCTACGAGCCGAAGAAATATGAGGACGATACGGCTCTTGCTCTTGCTCTTTTCCGCGATGGGAAGATGAGAGCAGAAACTCCGAAAAAGTCTTATGATATGACTGACACCGGGAATGCTCACAGGCTGTTTGACAGATTCGGTCATGTGATTCGTTATTCATATAATCGAAAAAAATGGTATTACTGGGACGGGAAGCTTTGGCGGATTGATGATACTGGTGAAATAAAAAAGCTTGGCGATTCTATATGTGAGGACATAAAGCGTGATGGATATCAGGAGCAGGATGAACAGACTCAGGTAGAACTTTTGAAGTGGGCTGCAAAAACTGCAAGCTCTCATGGAAAAGAATCAATGATAAGAGAATGTCAACACTTGAATGGGATTCCTGCATCGCCTGATGATTTCGATTCTTATACAGAATATCTGAATTGTCAAAATGGGATTGTAAACCTTAGAACAGGAGAGTTGCTTCCACATGACAGCAATTTTATGATGTCGAAAATATGTTACACGGAATACGATAGGGAGTGCGGGAAGCCCAAGCTGTGGATGCGTTTTCTGAATGATGTTACTAATGGTGATAAGGAGCTACAAAAGTACATACAGAAGTCAGTAGGATATTCTTTGACTGGATCAAACCGAGAACAATGTGCCTATTTTCTGTATGGAATTGGAAACAATGGCAAGAGTACATTCCTTGATACTATTTCTGATCTGCTTGGAAGTTATTCGGCTAATGCGCAGCCTGAAACAATTATGATGAAAAAGTTTGGTGATGGTGGAGCATTATCCGATATAGCAAGATTAAAAAGTGCAAGGTTTGTTACATCTGAAGAACCGACAGAAGGTGTTCGGTTGAATGAAGGATTGTTAAAACAGTTAACTGGTGGATCGAAGATCACATGTAGATTTCTTTATGCTGATGAATTTGAATACACGCCTGAGTTCAAAATATGGATTGCCACGAACCATAAACCAGTAATCAGAGGTACTGATTTTGGTATTTGGAGAAGAATCAAACTAATTCCATTTGAAGTCAATATACCTGCCGAAAAAGTTGACAAAAACTTGAAATATAGGCTCAGAAAGGAATTTCCGCAAATTCTGAAATGGGCCGTTGATGGGTGTAGGATGTGGATGGAAGAGGGGATTGACGAGCCAGCCTGTGTTAAAGATGCTGTGAAGGAATATAAGCAAGAAATGGACTTGCTTGCAGGGTTTCTTGAACAGTGCATAGAGATTGATTACACGGAAAAGAATAAAATACCTGCGATGGATCTGTTCAGAGCTTATAGTAAGTGGGCAAAAGACAACCATGAATATGAGATGTCTAGCAAGAAATTCTTTACAGAGATCAGCAAAAAACTTCCGGAGAAGGGGAGAGATAGCAGAGGTATATTCTATCGTTATATAAAGTTTGTTGGTGATGCAAGAGTTTATAGTGCATCTGATTTCTATAAGGAGTAAGGCATTTGTCATGATGATAATTACATTTATAATGTCGATATCGTTTGGAATAATTACAGGATTGATACTTGGGAGTATGCGATGAGTCTTGACAAAGCAATTGATCATAAAAAAGAGCACAGAAAACCGTATTATGGAAGTAAGGCGATAGACAAAACATGCCGTAATCATGGTGGCTGTGAATGGTGCGAAGAAAACAGAAAACATAAATATGAGAAAAAAGAAGAAGCAATGAAACATCGTGTAAAAGAATGGGAGGACGAAAAATGTTGAAAATTATTTTTCCTGCACTGATGGTAATCGGTGCGACTGGTAGCCTTGTTGTGAATGTAGTTGAAAAAGGACAGTTTGCAATCAGTTTGCAGTGGATTGGAGCAGCTTTACTGTACACAGCACTTTTGTTGAGGAATATACAATGAGATATAAATTCAAAGTAATTTCTACAGATGGATACCACGATGGGTATTATTGGGATTACCGTATCTGGTTTGCATACGATGGAAAAGAGTACACTTATATGAATGAAGGTTCTTGTTCTGGATATATAGAATGTGCTGAAGAAATAGCTAAAGGTATTATCGGATTGCCTAAAGGCTATAGGGATTCAAGATTTTCTTCCGATGTAGTAGTCAATAAAAAAGAATTGATCGGCTATGTAAAAAGGCTTCTGGCAAGTGGCGAAGATGAAATTTCGTTGTTGGAGGACGAACAGTGAAAACACATGATTTAAAGATTCTGCCTGAATTTTATCAGGCAGTAAAGAAGGGCGATAAGACTTTCGAAGTCAGGAAGAATGACCGAGACTTTAAAAAGTACGATGTAATCATCCTGCGCGAGTGGGATGGAAAGAACTATACAGGTAAATGGATCGCCAAAAAGATTGGATATATTCTGCCTGGCGGACAGTTTGGTATAGAGGAAGGATATGTTGTATTGGGGCTGAAATGAAAAAGAGGATGCAATAATGAGATCAAATGTTAAAAGAATCATAGCACTTGGTTTATTGTCTGTTATTCTTATGGGGTGTGGCAAAAAAGTAGACAGTATTGAATCTGATAAAGAATCCGATACGTCAATGTTTGTGCGTGTGGAAACAACAACGACATGGAGAATTGTTTACCATAAAGAGACAAAAGTAATGTATGCCGTTTCAGCATATGGTTATGGTTCTGGCGTGTTTACTTTATTGGTAGATAAGGACGGTAATCCGATGGTATGGGAGGGCGAACAATGATAGATATGGGAAGAGATCGCATTGAATGTGCTATCCGTCACATCCAGACAGCCGTTGACGTTGATCCGTGGGCGCGAGAGATTGCGGTGAAAGCGATGGAGAAACAGATACCAAAGAAACTGCAAAACATACATAGATTTAGGGGAAGAGAAAAATGTGTCGGAACGTGTCCTGCATGTGGGTATGTGTATTGCTCTGACTATGGTGATTACTGTGGTGGTTGTGGTCAGGTGATTGATTGTACGGGGGTGGAATGATGGGAGTTTATATTAAGGGTATGAAGATGCCGAAGGACTGTCGGGAATGTCCATTTGAAGGATATCATGTAGATATTGGTCAGACGTATTGCATGGCTTGTTTAAAGGTGCTTGCAACAGCGTTTAAACCAATACCGTTTGATGGTAGATCAAAATGGTGTCCTCTTGTCGAAGTGCCAGAACCACATGGAAAACTTGTAGAATTTATTGATGTTGCAACATTTGAAGACGAAGATAGCGGGACTGAGGAAGTAAATCTCGGAGAAGTATTCGCCGCATATCTCAAAATGCGAGAATCAAAGCCAATAATTGAAGCGGAGGGCGAGTGATGAACATTGGAACGGCAATAAAAATCTTTAACAACATTTTCGATGATACATATACGATCGAAGAGAAGGGTTTGGCGATCCGAAAAATTATTGACATGGCAACACATAACAGCGTTAGCAAAAGCAAAATGTTGGTTGCTATGAACTGGATGTGG
>JAEIGA010000526.1_pt1 | contig 56711 bp, 65 predicted proteins | sample 9270691 | NCBI WGS metagenome assembly JAEIGA01 (sample SAMN17057246, study PRJNA624740) | gut metagenome | biome: biome; isolation source: fecal sample | host: Bos grunniens | place: China: Xizang | collected 2019 | reverse complement strand
TCTGCTGTAGGCTTTGTACCTGCTGACTTTGTAGCTGTAGGCTTTGTACCTGTAGGCTGCGCATCTGCTGTAGGCTTTGTACCTGCTGACTTTGTAGCTGTAGGCCTTGTACCTGTAGGCTTTGTGCCATTGTATATATCTTTAAGACCACGTGGCACAAACATGCTACCTGTACTATCATACATTGAACCACCATACATTGTACTACGGGGCACGAATATGTCACCTTCATTGACATACGTTGTACCATTATGCACTGTACCACGCGGTAATAGTACACTTCCTGTATCATCGTACATTGTGCCATCATACATTACACCAGATTTCTGTGTGCCACTAGTGCCTATACGTTGCAACATAGCTATGGCGTCACTAGGTGACAATGATGCAAACTTATCACCGGCCATATCCATGACTAAATCAGCAGCTGTTTTTATTACATAGTCTTTAATACCCATAGACATACTCCTTATTAACGCTTCAGCAGTGGGTCGTTTAGAGCAGCGTTAACGGCAGCCTGGTCCACTGACTCATCTTCATCCTGGTCAACCAGCTCACCCGTGTCTGCATCTACAGTATGGCTAGCAGACATGTCAAGTGCGTCTGCTTCAGTAGTATTACGTGCCGGGTCCTCTGGTGCACGAAGCTCTCTCAGTTCATACATAAACGCTCTACGCTGCTCTGCAGTGCCACCGTATGCGTCGTCAGCTATATATGCATCTTCTGCTTCTTCAGGTATCTTACCTTGGTCTTGGAATGTACCAGTAGGTACCAGTCTAAGCCCTGGATATCTGGCAAGCACAGCTTCTACAGTGCGCCGTTCTGTATCTGTTACAGGTGTACCATTAGTAGACTCTGTATAGCCAAGAGCATGATTTATACACTGCTGTCCGATACTAGTAGCTGTATTATCTGCATCTGTTTTACCTGGCTTTGCACTACCACCAGCCGTATCACTACCATCGCCATCTTGTTGTGACAAGTAATCAGACATAGCAGTCTGTCCGACGCTCTGCCTATACTGATAGTCTGTAATATTGGCGCCACCGCGCTCTTCCTCGGCAGTCTGTCGTGAGCCCCACATTTCACGTTGGTTCTTCACACCTTCTTGCCTTTGCGCATCAGCACGCTGTCTGTGCATATTTGCATCGCCCTGCTCCACTGTTCTATTAAGTGCCGCAGACCCAGCAGCAGTACCAGATGCAAGATTATTTACAATCTGTGCATTTTTTGTAGCTGCTGTAGATATAGCATCTTTATCTGCCTCAACACGTGCATTTCTATTGGCTACCTGAAAATTCTGCTGAGAGTTCTTTTGCTCATCAGCAGCCTGGATATCATGCATCTGTGCCTGTCTTCGCAGCTGGTTAGACCTACCAGATGGGTCTTTACCATATATACTATCTGCAATAGACATCGCTACATTGTTATTGATACCGCGTTTTTTATCTGCTGTGCCATTTGTAGCTTCAGGCTTCTTGCCGGTAGTCATAGCATCTGGTTCTTTTGCTTTTGACGCATCTGGTTCTTTTGCTTTTGACGCAGCTGCTGCAGCTTCCTGCATACGTTTACCGGTGTCAGTGCCACCATCAATTTCTTTCTTAGAGTGCTGCTCCCACATTCTAGCACGCTCTAAGTTAGTCATCTCAGTATACGCACCATTAACATACTGTTTAGCACCTGATTTTACATCAGAGTCAAAGTGTGCACTTTTAGTCCATGGCTTATACTTCTCACTAAGCTGGCGCTTCAAAGCATTATACTCAGAGTCTATAGCATTGAGTGCATTAGCCAAGCCTTCTCTATCACCAGCATATTGCTGCTTTGCATTGGCTATGTCAGCGTCACGTTTTTGTGTCGCATCCGCAAGCTCTTTGTCATGCCAATACTTTACATACTGGTTATATGAGCCTCGCTGCTGGTCTATATATTGTTGCTCTGTTCTAGCACCGGTCAACCAGTTACCAAGACGCTCGAACAAGTTAATATCTGTCAATCCGCCAGCCATACATCCTCCATATTAAAATTATACAGTAGTAGAATGGAAATGTAAATGTGATATTTACATTTCTACTAATCTACCAATTACATCTACTTGTTGTGTCAATATCTCATTCCTACGAGAAGTTATCTGCTTATAGTCCACCGTTACAGATGACACAGCAATATACCCATCAGACCATATGTGTAAACGTTCACGGTTACCAGCACCAGTCTGTCCAGAGAACCTAAAGCTATAATAGCCATAGTTATCTGAACGTGTAAATAATTCTTTACACAAGAATACATGTGTTGGTCGCTCTGTTATTTTCTTACCGCCAGGAGACATTGTTTCACTAGCAATGTTTACACATACGTACTCATTTGGGCCAATAATCTTGTCCATGTCAGTAGTCCAGCAGAATGTAATTACCCATTCAAACAGACAATCTGTTTCTTGGCTAAGACCAAGAGGCGCAGTTACTAAAAGGAACGGGTTATGCGTCCAGCCACGAACCATCATAGTACTATCAATCTGTTTATCTACAGACTCATATATACTATTGTACTTACGTATTGGGTTATATTTTTCACGTGGCACTCTCTGCCACTTACCCTTATTACGTAATATACCAGGTATCATGTAATCACTAACTACAAACTGATTTATTATGCACCTATTTGGTCCTTGATATACTATACCTACCGGTAGTGCGAGCAGTCTATACCATGACCTGGTATTGTATATAGTACGTAATGGCGGCCATACTTCACCAACAAAGTGCTGCTGCTTCAATCTAGGCACAATCACATTATCAGTTTCATCTTGGTCATCATACACATATTTATCTAGCCTGTTAAAAGTAGCAAGTGCAGGCACCACTACTTCTTGACTGATAAAGTCATATAGACCATGAACAATATCACGGAATCTCTCTGTAGTATCTACAGCATTCAGTCTATCGCCACCGGAGTATATATAATACAAACGTGTAGCCTGTGAATAGAAGAAAGCTTCATGTGGCGTAGCACCCAAGAAACGTAGTCCCATTATTGGCAGCACGTTTTCCATTGTAGATACACCATTTGCATTTATAACTTTACATATATACTCAGACGTTACTCTATATAATGTAGTGCCTATTGCGAAATCTTCAGATACAGGCACCTTATACCCATGCATATCAGTACGCAAGTCTGTAACAAGGCCAGTTATACCTTCAGTGACAGCCAATGTATAGCCTGAGTATGTTTTAACAGCTGCAGGTAATAACGATACTTGCTCTGTAAAGATAGGTATTGAGTACCTAATAAGGTCTTTATCTTCGCCTATCTGTCCTGACACAGTGCCTTTTGACTTGTTAGGTTGTGTTAGCAATGTGTATACAGTATCTCTACCACCACTCACCTCAACTGCTGTAACTGGCTCAGTATTAAAATTACCAAGGAATTGGTTAGGTGGTAGCTTATTACTTAGCTTAAAGCGCTCATTCTGTATATAGCAGTACAGTAGTGACATATGCTCTTTGTGCATACCATTGCCGCCAAGCCATGTAGTAAGTCTGTAGCCATAGCCATCACACGCATGTAATACCTCGTTATCTGCACAACAGTTATTACCAGTTTGATTGAACAACACTGCTTGTGGTGTTACAGCCCAAGGTCTAACATATCTACCATCAATGCCACGTTTTACTTCTATAGCAGCATATGCACATGCTATACCACAGAATGAGTCTGACACTACTATATTGGATGGTGCACCATCAATTACTTTAGTATCCTTACAAGATACCCATGATATACCGCCATAACCTGGAGACGTTAAGCCAAGTGCCCAACGACTGTCTATGACATAGTCATGAATAATCGGCATAGGGAATACTGGCTCACTTTCACTTATGTTCTCATTCCTGAAAGGTACCTTAGACAAAAAGTCACTAGTACCTATAACATATGCAGTGTTATCCGGCAATTTACGCTGTGTTGTAGTACCTTTAACCATACCAGTATAATATGGTAATTTTACAATATTATTATTGAACGTGGTACTAATTTGTTTTGTTACGCTGTCTATACCATTTGACCTTAAGCCTGGACCAATAGTCAGGTTAGAGTATTCATACGGCAGTTCAACATCTGTAGTAGTCACTACACATTCTACAGTTTCATCTGGAATATTAAAACTACCACAGTCGAAACATGGCCACATAAACATTTCAGATTTTGACCCATACTTATGCTTACCTTCAATATCATAAGCCTTAGTATGTGCATTACCCAATAGGCTAGATTCTGGTCCTTTTGAAGCTAATACATCTAATGTACTAGTGAAGGCTGCAAGATTATCTAATATAGCATCTAGTGCTGCTTGTGCACTGGTAAGTACTATAGCAGCGCTTAGTGCTACATAATAACCAGGAGATACTTGTGGTCCAGGGTTAGAACCAACTAAACTTGGTGCTAAGTTGGCTTGCAATGTATTTTCTGCTGCTTCTGCTGCAGTACGTAATGCTATTATAGCAGGCATAGCTTCTAGCTTACTAATACCTGGGTACAACGTAGTTATACTGCGTGCATATGATTCATACTGTATACTAGTGACAGACTGTGCTGTACACTGCGCTACAAATGCGTGGCTTACAAATCCTGGTCCAGCTTGTACACACTGAGAGTCAGACGTAGAATAGAACATATCCAACGACTTAACAGCAGTCACTTGTGACATCAGTCCTGGGTCTACTGACCTAGTTGATATGCCGGATACAATGGCTCCAACTGTATTGAGCGCGAACATCTGGCCATATTGCTTCGCTGTATCGTTGGTTGTTTCCATAGATATTGTACCGTTAACATGCAGCGCTGTACTTATAAAGTTATCCACAGAAGTGGTAGCCATACTAAGGAATGTCTGTAGTGCATTAGTACTTGGTGAACTAGCTTTCACATGTGTACGTTGTGTAATAGATACTGTATCAAATGCCAATGTGTCACTTGACAACGGATTGAGGTCTCTCAAGTCAACAGCAGTATCAGTTGGATTACGTAATGCTGTGTCAGAAGACTTAGTAGTAATATCTACGTCCTTATGTCCATTTGTACTATTATAGTGTGTATATGCTGCCTGTACACATGTCTGTTGCAAATATGCGCATGTAACTGTAACTGGTGAGCTGTAATATACACCAGGACTACCTATAGTTGTTATACACGCACTCCACTTGGATGTATTACCAAGGTCATTGGCATTTGCACGCTTTATATTAAAGGGTTCTGCATTATAGCCTGACGCACTACCACTAGCATATAGGCCTGTGTACATATTTGTTATAGGTAGTATCTCAGGTGTAAATATACCATTGTTATATGTTAGATGACTTACTACGCCATCCAACTTACTATACAGGTACCATTGCTGCGTATCGTCACCTACAACTATGTCACGTGTAGCAGATACATCATTATAATCTGTAGATGTAGTAGTTGATTCTAGTACGCTCAAAGGATGTACTATATCATTAAACCCACCATCATTCACATTGAAACACATGGCAGGTATTTCACCACCAGTCAAACTACCATCTACACCTACATAGCCATAACCTTGTATGTATGAGCATTGCTTGGTCTTTACGTTTACTACAATAGCCCATTGATTAAAGTTATTATTATAATGTATACCTACAATAACTAAGTCATCTACACGTGTAGCAGACAATGTGGCTTTACTACACATGTCATATATATTCATGGCTGTGTAGCTCCTAATTGTCAACTTACCTGTACCAGTACTATTTGTATTCAGCTTAGTACCAAGCATTACAGTCTCTACATCAACTGTTACAGATATGCTATTCAATGCATCAGACGCAGTATCAAATAGTGTAAGTGCGAATGCACTAGAGTTCTTTACAGTAAGTGTTACTATATATGGCGTACTATTATATGCTGAGCTACACATATACTGTGCTGCACTAGGCCATAGTATGTCTTGCCGTGGCCATGACCTATCTTCTTCCCACACATCACCATACCAGTCATGTAGCTCACCAACAACTTTACGCATACGCACCAACTTGTCACGTGTAAGCTGCAAGTATCTATTCTCATCTATATACCAAAAGGTTGTTGTGCTCGATTCACAGTCCCATGCCTGACGTACAAATTGATACATATCTGATATATCTGTAGCCAGTATATTTGTTCGCTGTGTGTCTTTATCATAAACATCAACACTATTAAAGGTCATAGTACTACTTTTACCTGGTGTAAACAGTCCTGTAGACTCATCAGATATATCTATGCTATAGTCTACGCCATTACGCGATAGCACTAGCTCATTGTTAGTTAATGTCTTTGCGTCTACAGTAGAAAGTAGTACCTGTTTAGGATATACATTATACTCATAGTCGGGTACATATGTGAAGTCTATACTTACTGTGTCATTGACTATATGTATACTATCAGACGGCACTACAGTAGTTACATCATTTGTTGTGACTGTTACACTACCATTAGTATATGTAACTGTTGTAGCATTATCTGCAGATACCACGGACACACTATCAGTACCAGTTGCACTGTGCAGCTCATATGCTTGGTCAGTACTTCCTGGTAATTTACTTCTAAATGGCACAACAGTTTCTGCTGTAGCGACATACGAGTATATGTCATTAGCTATTGTAGGCTGCAGCTTAAACTCTACACCATCTACAATAGTAGTAATAGGTACAAACCATGCGGCGTCTTCAATGTGGCCATTATGTTGTGTAGTAATGCTTGTACCATCTGGCTTTGTTATATACACATCCTGACTAAAGTCAACTCTACCACCTGTATGCTGCTCAGTAGTAAACTCAAATTTACCAGTATGAGCTTGTGGTCGAACTCGCAAACCTGTACCAACTGTACTGGATAGTTTATCTATATCTGTGATGCCAATAGCGCTAGTATCATTCTTACATACTACTCTGGACACAGCACCAATAGCCTGGTCATTATTGATTGAAAGGACACATGAACATGTTGCTACATCTGTACATTGTGCTACATTTATACCAAACCTAGCTTTACCTGTATAGTCTATCGCTGGTACCCACACACTACTATCGCCATTATACCAATATAGCGTGCTATGCTCACCTGGCAATAGCCCAACTGTAAACTTTACACCTTCACCGTATGCCTCTACATCTACTGACATGTCAAACCATTTATAATTGCCACGGTCTACGTACCATGTGTTTGGTGTAGTTGGCCCTTGTGTTATCTCCATACCACTACGTATAAAAGCAGATGTTATACGTGACTGTGTACCTAATCGCTCACGTAATGTTACAGTTTTAGACAACAGACCATAACGACATACAGACAAAGTGTTTGCTAGTATTTCCTCACCGGTATGTGTAATTTCATTACCATTCTCGTCTTTCTTTGGCGTATCGTATGTTAGATGACTACCTACGTAAGCTAATGTAGACGGCTTAGCACCTACAGATGTTATTGTTATTACGTCGTTATCTTTATCGTCTTTTTTAGTAGTAGCAGTAAACTGCAACCCTTCACACAATGAATTAGGTCCGCAGGTAATAGTAAAGTCACACTTGCACATTTCCTCGCTTATATTGTCAAAATTACTTGGAATGTTAAAATCAGCCACTGTGTCATGGCCGACGCTACTTATAGAATGCTGTATAATTACTCGCTGTCCTTTGTAGTTATCTATAAGCCAGTACATCATAGAATATGGTACATTAAACTTCACTATTGTGTACCGTATTGTCTCATCGCCATCACTATCTGTAGCGTAATACGGTATCCGCACATTAATTGCATATGTTCCAGATATGCTTGCTGTATATAGACCCTTACCTATGTCGCCTGACGCACCTGATACGTCTTGCTGTTCATTCCACTGAAAGTCTACATCAGATAAACATACGCCCTCGCATACATCAACCTCATCTGGAGCAAGCACATAGTTAAGATGTGCAGTACCATTTTTAGTAAAATAGTATGTGACACCGTTATATGTAGCTGATATTGTACGTGTACTTGGTGTAAAGTCTATAAAATCAGATACAAGGCTATGTACATTTAATTTAAACCATATTGGTACAAGTAGCTCTAGTACTTGGCCTTGACTATCGGTATCATCATTCTTGTATAGATACTTACTGCTAGGATACACAGTGTCACCTTGTATACCTTTACTAGTAAACTGCCATGCTGCTAACTGATTTTTGTTATCCAGCATCTGTGCTTTGTAGCTGTACTGTACGTCGCGTAGTAAGAAGAAATAAATGAACTCTTTTATAGTTACCTCAAGTAATATATTTGCATCAAACATAACAGATATATCACTTGTTATACTACCATCTTCACTCACGTTAACATTATTTGCAGTAGCGTCTATGGCTGCACCTGTGCTGGTAGTAATGTCTAATGCACCACCGTCATATGCAACATCTACACTGTCACCCTGCCAAGTATAGATGTCATCACTGTATTCTACAAATGACATTATCTGGTCTTTACCCAACATACCATCACTAGCTAGTCGCATAGCATTAACGCGTAGTGTTGCGATATCAGTGGTATCAGTAAGTACTATAGTCAATTTACCATTACTACTTACACCATATTCAAATGTTATATCGCCACTGTGTGTAGCACCAGACGAAATTATACCTGTTATACTGTCAAATATCAAATGTATATTTTTGCTATTTACAGTGCCTGTTATACTTACACTACTGTCAACATCTGTCAATGTTAAATCGCTTGTATTATTTGACTCACGTATAATGTTTACGTAGCCAACAGTACGGCCCATATCATCGATAATAGATAGCATATACACTGGACCAGCATTACTTAACAAGTTGTAGCTAATTGTAAGGCCCTTAGGCTCACTTTCTACACTATGTTGTTGCAGTTCATAGTTGTAGATATAGTTCCCTGCTGCCCAGCCATCATGCTCAAAGCGTACAGATGATGGTAGTGCTCTACCAGTGTACTTCTGTCTATTGTGCAGAAACAATGGACTATTTATGTCCACCAGCATATCATGAGAATTTATGTCTAAGTTACTATCAAGTGGTATATTAGTAGTCTGTGCTCCATCCATTACAACTGTACCTCACCTTTGGCAATAGCATCAATAAACGCATCAATAAGATATATATGCAATACTTCTGGTATTGCAATGCCTAGTGACTCAAATTTTACTATAGTTATAAGCACCATATCTGTGACTAGTTTATCATCTATGTAGTATGGCATAGTGCTAAATGTAACTTCGCCATTGAGCAGTCGTAGCACTATTCTGGCGCAAGCTAATGTTACATAGTCATCATTCTGCTGGCCCTGCTCATCATTTGACAATGGGTCATTAGCATGTACAGGCTGCATGTTTATATATGAGTCATCAATAAGTTTCAATACTGCCGGCCAGTCTATACCTTGTTTACGTGGCAATAGCTCTGGGTACTTTGCATAGAATCTAATGTACAAGGTAATAGTGGTCTTAATGAACGTTGCCATACCAGACAGCTGTGCCTGGAATACACTATCACGTAACTGGTCTAGTGCTACTACTGCAGCAGCTGACCGCATGTTCTCCATATCGAATGACGCGTTCTGAATACCTGCAAGCTCGTACATAACTGTTTTGAACTCTTGTATTTGTGCACTTAACTGTGGGTCCAGTGGTGTAGGATTTATTACTGTCATCAACTCAGCCGCTGACCGTGTTGAGTCGATAAACAATGCTTCGCCACCACCATTGGATATAGACTTCAATGCTAAGTCAACATCAGTATTGAATACAGGTACAGAGCCTTTATACATGCGTACAAGCTGCTGAATCTTTGCAGCAATGCGGTTAATCTCACGCTGTATAGGATACAGCAAATCGAACTCACTTGTCGTATGTACCTTAGAGAATCCCGTATCCCACTGGAATGTAGCCATAAGTACGTAGTCAAATGGATAGTCTATACTTGGCAACGTCTTGTTGTCAATAGTAATATACACCTTCTTTGCCGGACAATCAAAGTACATCTTGAAGTCTACCGCAGACTTAGACTCTAATGACGATATAATCTCTGCACGCTCTTCTTCGTCACATGAGCCTAGGTACTTAAGTGCTTCTGTAACAGGGAAAGCGTAGTCACGGTATAGCATCTGTGCTACACGGTCTTTATTAAACTGACTTTCAAACATACCAACTTCATAGTCATTGGCCTTTGTCATTCGTCCAGTTACTGGGTCAATAAATACATGTGCGTATCCAAGTATAGCCGCATTATGGAAACACTCCAAGCTAATACGACACAAGTCATCGTCACGCACAAGTGACCGTAGAATACGCTCTACCTCTTCCTTATACACCACGTACTCATATGACTGGTCTTCAGATATAAGCATAGGTGTAAAAGAGATTGTACCAAGGCGAGAGGTTACCTGGTCTACAATCTGTTTCAAATAGTTATAATTTGTACCAGTACCAGTATCTGCACGCTCTTGTTCAGTAGACGTAAAGCTATGTACATTGTATGAGCTTGCCAAGCTATCAGTAGACTTTAGACTTGGGAACATCTTATTATAGAATGCGCATATCTTTAAGTACTCACGAGAATACTTATTTTCTATGATTGCATTCAACTTGTGAAAATCTGCTTGTATACAGTCAGGTAATTCAAAATTATCAGGCTCTAGACCAGGGTACAATGTAGGCATATACTGCCCACTCATTTCATCTTTTGTCCATGATATATCTACCGCCATTTTGCACCTCCAGAAGTTAACGCTTGACATACATTATCATTCAGCCTGCTAGTAGTACAATACGCCTTCAGGTCTGTGTACTGTGGCTTATTAAGCTCACTACGCATATCATATGGTAAACGTTTATGCTTAATAAACTCATTTATACTATACCTAGCAGCATCGTTAGTTGACATGCGCTCATCAAGCTCATCATTATCAAAATCAGCTAGGTCTGCCAAACGTACAGCATAGCGTTTATCTTTCTTCATGTTTTCAAATAGTTGTCTTGGCATCTTGCGTAATTGTAAAAATTCATTAACATCTTTTGGGTCATCAATAGGGCTCTCATTAGCGTAGTTGTAAAACCCGTATAAAGAGTACGCAGGGTCTGGCAAACCAATCAGACTAACACCTTTGTGTGGAAGTGCTATGGTATCCTGTAACATACCATTATAACCAGCACGACTTATTGCTGTGTCTTTTACTTTACGTTTAAGAGTATTTGTTAATGGTCTACCATACAAAAAGTCAGGTCTAACTTTACCACGTTCATTCTCACGTACTACATCTTCACCTAAAGTTATAGGTGTAGCACCCTTGAAACCATATGGCGTACTATATTCCACAGTGTCGCCTTCTATATGTGGTTGATTAACTGGTGTGCCATCTGGCATAACATAGTCGCGCTCTATATTAACAGGCCGTGAGTATACACGAAATGCGTAGCCATAAGGCTCTTCATCGATAATTTCTGACATGACTACCTCCTACTATTCTGCCTAATAAATTTGGCTACTGCTGCGTCATTATCTAATTGGTCCAAGATAGACGCAGTGCTATCATCAGTCACACTGCGTCTACAGTCACTGGCTGTAAGCGTAAATGACATACCATCTTTATTTGTTATTGTCACCTGCATATCATAGCTATTACTCATCTTAGCTGCAGTAGCTAGTACAGTAGCTAAGAATTCCATACTCCATGTCTGCTTCACCAGTATGCGTTTTGCTTTAGCTACCTGCACCTGATTCCAGTACACGTCAACTATCTTACGCAATAATGATACCTTTTTATTACTTACAGCCATCATTTACCCCCTAGAGCCTATCTTGTAACACGCTAGCTATATCTGACAAGTCTACTGTACCACCGCGTTCTAGCTCATCTGGTGACTCTGGTTTCTTTTTCTTCTTTACTACTACAACACGCTTCTTTGCCTTACTGCCTTCCTGGGCAGCTTCTTTCTGCGCCGCTGCCTTATCAAGTAACTCCTGTGAGTGTTCACGACTAGCCTTCATATTAGCCAATGATGTATCAATACCTGTAGCGGCTTCATTGATAGCACTATCCAAATCCTTAGGCACAACCGGTGCAGCTTTCTTAGACACAGGCGCAAGTGTGCTTGTAGTATCCGATACACCACTTAACTTACGAACAGTATCACTCAGCGATGTATTTAACTCATTAAACGGTGTGCCTTCATCGCGCAGCTTATAGTACTGCTTGCGTACAGTGTCTGCTTTATCTGGGTCCGCCATAAGCCCAGCCCAGTCAAGGCCAGTCTCAGCCGTAAGCCCCTGCTCAAACACATTTTGCATATGCTGCTTATATGCCTGACGCTTTTGCTTACCATTCATCCGCTGCCATTTATCGATGTTAGTTTTACCTGCAACCATATCACGTTCCTGTGCAGCTTCTACTTTGTCTATCTTAGCATTACGCTTCATTCTGTTTAATACATTTACAAAATTCTCGCCTAACATAGAGCTAAGGTCTAAGTTTGGATAGTAGCCACGCTTCTTCATTTCCATCACATCCTGGAAATAATTGATTGGCTTAATATCGCCATCATTTGTTTCAACTGAAAATCCTTGCCAGTCGCCGAATGATGATGCACCGCCCCACTCACGTGGGTCCATACCCATACGCTCAAACTGTTCGACAGGACTAAGATGTGCTGTTTTGTTAATAGACTCGTTTATCGCAGCCAGTACATCACCAACCTGGTCATTATAATTCTGCTCTGCACGCTGTGCCTCAGCTGCTTCTTTTTTGATTAACTTTGGTACACCTACGTTTGACTTATTCAGTGTTTTATGTACTGTACCGATAAAGTTGGGCACGTTCCATAGGTCTGAGTTAAAGTTATATACAGGGTAGTTACCTTTCTCGAAGTATGGAATGAACTTGCGCTTAGATGAAAACAGCCCCTTTGCCTTTGGTGCCCAAATATCAGTAATACGTGGTCCATATTCTGGGTCAGGATTAGGGTCGACAAACTCCAACTTATCGCCCAACAATTGGTTAAAGTCCATTGAATTATTGAGAATATTAGTAAGTAGCTTTGACTTTGGAACAGATAGGTCTCTCGCCATATCCTGCAGTTTTTCTTCACTTACACCTGTACCTGCAATCTCACGCAACCAGTTGTCATACTCACGAGCCATCTCTGCACGCCGTGCCATTTCTTGGTCACGTGTCCAACTTAATTGACCATCATCTGAAATATTGTGTGCAATACCACCTAGTAACTCGTCCAATGCAGGAGCTAGTTCATCTCTTAATCGTGCATTCTTACTCTGTCTAAAGCTATCAATCATCTTCTGTGTATAGCCAGGCTCAACAGCTTCAGACATAGCTGCCATAAGCTGCATATAATTACGCCGCTGTTGCTGCTCTTCGTCATGCTGTGAAGACTGTAACCAGTCAGGTAACGCTGTATTAGCGTCGTGTATACTATCTACAATTTCATTTGCTAAGACTTCGAGGTTAGGGTTAGACGACGTGACATTCGTACTACCATGTGCGGTACCAAGTTTGTGCAACGTACTAAACCACTTGTCCATGAGCTGTTTAGGTATTTCTGGTGCACGTAAGTATTCTGGGTCAAAAGCCCAACGTCTGGCACGTCCATCATACAAGCGCAACAAGTCAGCTAGTGCTTCATCCTCATCTAGCTCTGTGTCACCAAGACCATTAGCTCTTTTCTTAGTCACACGGCCACTGAATGTAAGGTCCTCACCACGTCTTGCAGCCTCTGCTGGTAACCTCTTTTTAAGTAGGTTAAATAACTCAGGGCCAAATGGTACGTTAGACTCGTCTACAAGGTTGCCTGCGTCATCATATGACCTAATAAAAAAAGGTGTTTTAGATACTACATGCTTACCGTCAATAATTTTATGAGGCATCAGGTCTCTACCGTTAATAGTTACAATACTCTTCATATTACACTCCTATAGCGTTCCATAACGCGTATCTAGCTGCTGGAATAAGGTCTGGGTGATAGGCCTTCTCGTCAATTTCTGTGTAAACTTCACCATTTGGTCCACGACGACAGATGGTTGATACCAACTCCTGTTCAAACTTACCGCCACTGATGACCAACATGTCTCCAACTCTAAACAAGTCACGCATCTTGTCAAACATAATAGTTCTATCTGTCTTATGCGCATTCTGAATGTTAAGTCGCAGGTTCTCATAACCAGGCTCAGTAAGCCTTATGTTAATATTGAAGTGGTCAGTCAAGTGCTGGTCACTATCATCTGCGTCCCACAAAATACGTTTATTAGCTTCATGTGGCGACAGTGATGGGAAATAGTCCAATGCTGTACGCCATGCCGCTCGAACCTGCTCTGACAAGTATTCTAACTGAGAGATGCCACGATGCGCGATATCTAATCTATTAAACTTGTCTTCCCAGAACTGGTAGCCACGATGCTCATCATCGTTCCATACACATCCCCAGATAGTATCATTATCGCCGACGCCATAGTCAATACCAAACAATATACGTGTAGGCATTATACTTGGCACAACATCATGCTTATCGTAAGAATGGAAGTCTGGAATAAGCAACAAGTCATCGTCATACGCCCATTCAGCGTTATACTCACGGCGAGCATAACTAGAGGACCAGTCCAAACCTTTCTCACGTAGTTTATTGTTCACGTACTCTTCACGTGCTTTAACGTCTACAGGATGTGGGTTTTCACGCCATGTCCAGCTGAAGTGTGGTACCTCCCAATTCTTCCATGCAAACTCACCATATGTACCTTTCACTCTTGGTGGTGTACCGGCACAAATAAACATATAGTCATCAGCAAAGTCCAACTGCATAGGTTCAAGTACTTCACGTACCATATACTCAAGCAATTCTGACTTGATATGAAAGAATTCGTCAATAACGATTACCTTACATGTGTTACCACGAATAAGGTCAGGGTCCTTTGTGTTAGACAGACCACGAACCATAATCTCGGAGCCATTATCCATCTTCTTCCAATTGAACCGTCTACCGCGCTTATCTTTCAGGCCAGCCAAGTCAATAATGTCATTAGCTGCTTTGTCTATAAGACCTTCTGATAATGCCATCGTTTCACCGATGTACATACACTTTGTTCTAGGATGCCGCAAACATTCGATTAGCAATATACCTACAAGCAAATGTGTTTTACCTGCACGGCGTGAGCAACATACCAATCGTGTACCAGAACCTGAGTTAAGCACCTCAAGCTGCTTCTCGAACAATGTCTTGAGAATTGCATAGATATTATATGCATTATCGTAGTCAAGCTCTTGTATACGTGTCTCTGCAGGCCTACCTTCTACTCGGTCATACAAATACATTGCTAACCTGCTGTCACCATTAAGTGCACGCTTGTACATGCTACGCTCTAATGCATCTTTTCGCTGCTCATTGTCTTTATATGCAGTAATGATAAGGTCATTGACATACTTAAGCTGTGCATTAGCTTCTTTGATACGTACCTCTATAAGCCTTGTCTGGTTTCTTGATACTGCATATTCCTGTACTGTGCCATCCACTTCTACCGGCAATGTACCACGCACTGCAGCCATTGTTAGCAGGTTCTGCCAAACAGCACAGCTATTCTCTGCTAGCCGTAATGCAAAGGCTGGGTCCTCGTACACAAACTCTTTTACAGTCATGTTCTTACTACCAGCTAGCTCAAAGATACTCTCATACTCTGGCAGCTGTACCATTGTTACAATAGCTGTTGACCGTATCTCATCTGTGTCCACTGGTGCATATAACATACGCTTTATAGACTGGGTCAATGACGCACCATCAGTCTGCTGCACAGGTACTTCTGTTTCTATGTTATCATCTTCTGTCTCATATGTATCTGATGTAATTACGTTGCTCACTATATCACCTCAATATACTCCACGCCAGCCAATATCTTTCGTACCTCAGCTTCTTTGTCTGCCGGTACTAAAATCTTCACTAATGACTTGCCAAGTACATTATTTTTACGCTTAGCTACTGGTGGCGTAACAAACTTACGAATAGATGGCGCACGGTATTCTGGTATTGTGCTACAAAATGCCAATGCGCCCTTCTTTGAAATGTTGCCATAAGAGCTAACAATTTGCAATAGTGCTTGTTTAGCCTGGTTCTCGTTATCTGCATCTACAAAGATAACTGGCACAGTAAATTCTGAAGACGTACCTAGTAACTGCAATGCCTGCAATCTGCCGTGACCATCAAGAAGTTTGTTATGTCCGTCAGCAGTACGCCAAACTACAAATGGCATAAGTAGACCTTCTTCCTGGATATTATCGGCTAACTCTTTAATAACTACGTCTGACCGCTTTTTAAGCTCACCCTGGAATGGTTCTAGCTCACCTAACTGCAAATTGTCTTGTGTACTGCATCTAAATACTAACATAACTACCTCACTATACTGAATTATAAAATGTAACCTGTAAAATGTAAATATTGAAAATTAGTTGTAGAACCCGTTGCACTGCTGGCTATATAGCACTGGTCAACACGAACAACAGGTGTGGCTATGATACATGCTATATGGTAACAGTATGAATGTAACAAATTTATGTTAATTAACGCACGTTTTCAATTCACATTTTATATTATTTCTCCCCATCCGAATATAAAAAAAGACATGATGAAAATTTTTTGTACATTCATAATCTTCTTAATTTTCCTCTTAACTTGTCCTTGTTGATAGGTTACGTGTGGGTTTGTTTGTGAACCTTGTGGCGGAGGTGTGAGGTTACGTGTGGGTTTGTTCGTGAACCTTGTGGCGGCTAAGTTTTTTACTGTGGCTTAAAATCAAGTGCCACAGTAAAAAAATTCCTGTGCCTGCAAATGTATGAAGGACAGAGACTAAAAAATATATATTAAAATTAAAATATAAATAAAAAGCAAAAAATAATTTGCTTTTTATAAATAATTTTTAATTTTAATTTTTAATTAAATTTTAATTTTAATTTTTAATTTTTAATAAATTTTAAGTTTTAATTTTAATTTAGTTTTAAGTTTAAGTTTTAAGTTATTTTACAGTTTAATTAAATCTTAGTTATCTTAGTAATCTTCTTTAATCTTATAATAGGAGGTGCGCTGTGATACTTAATTCAGCATCTAAGAAGGCTATCCTTGATGCCCTGGCTCGTCTTCCAAAGCGGAAGTAAACCTGGGCTTGGAAAATAGTCTAGTCTAAGCAGTGACCTAGTGTCGCTCCTGGGTGTCTTGGTAACAGGACACCTGGCTGGCCACACTTGGCCGATAAGGAGATTAACTATGAATAAACTTGATTTGACAACCATCGCACAGAAGTTCGGTTCCGTTCCAGCTAACTTGACTCAGAAGAGTCAGATTGTACCAGCCTTCCTCTCTGAGGAAGAGTTCAGTCTGCTTCCTCAGTGCCCTAGAGTTGGTACAGTTGAGACCTTGGGACGTTGGCCTACTATCGGTGGTCGCCGGACCTACCCTCTCTCAGGTACTTTGAATGCAGAAGAGAAGGCTCGGTACAACGAACTGAAGAGAGCATCCAAAGATGGCACCGCTTCCGGCAGTCCTCGTACGGTTAGCCCTCGTCAGAAGACTTTGACCGAGGACCAAAAGGTTTTCAACCAGAAACTGGAAGACCTGAAAGCTCTCTTGACAAAAGAGAAAGCTTCCAAGGAAGCCATTGCTATGGTTGAGGGTCTGATGATTGAGGACCCAGCTGACCCAGTGGTTGCTTTGTTGGGAACCAAGAACATACCTGAAGAGGTATCACCGTATGCTCTGATGTTCCGTCGAGCAGATGGCTCTCGGTTACCTTTAGACATCGAACCAATGAACTTTGCTATGGAAGCCGCCAAAGGCCTTGTACCGGTATACAACGAAGCCGGTCTCAAAGCCAAATTGAGTGAGCTGGAAGCCCAAGGTATCGTAATCAAGCTTAAGAAGTAGCATGCTACTCCTAGGTACATTGGAAACAGTGTACCTGGATGGTCGCATGACCGAAAGGAGATAACTAATATGATTCTTGTAAGTAGAACACCATCAGACATGGCATTGATTAACTCATTAGCTAAGACCGGGCTCTATGTTCGTGCACGGTTAATGAAACTATCCAGCAAGACATTAAAAAACCTCTGGTGGGATTACCAAGTAACGCACAACTGAGTGTTGTTCCTGGACATCTTGGAAACAGGATGTCTGGATGGCCACACTATGGTCAAAGGAGATAACTATGGATAGTAAAGACGTATTCGACCACATCAGATTAGGTGGTAACTTCACAGACATTCCTGCTGGCAGCTTAGCAGAGTGGTTAACCGACAGCAGCGTGTACCTGACACAATTTGGTGCTCAGCAAGAAGCCGAAGGCGAGATAGAGCTTTATGACCCGTATGTAGTACATACACTTGAGTATGCTAGTGAGCTTATATGCGAGGCTGGTATGTATCCAGCAGGTTTGGATATGCTCAGACGTGTGGTAGCATATCTCTGGGAAGATACACATGTGAAAGAGTACGACGTAGACTATGATATACTAGAGGCTAAATTAGCACTAGTCATACGTAAGTTGACTACAGTATGCTTGAGATTAAGCTAGTACTGTTCCTGGGTGCACTAGAAATAGTGTACCTGGATGACCGTACTAGGTCAAAAGGAGATAACTATGAATTTTAACGAAAGCAAAGTATGTACCTGTAGAGAAGGTATAGCTGATGTACTACACAAACTATCGTCACTTGGCGTATACGGTGACCAGATAAGCCTAATAACAAAACTTGACCGAACGCAGAGTGAACACGTAGATACGTGGGAAGCGTGGTGGCTTGACTGGCTTATTAACGCAGGAATTACCAGAGAGCAAGAACTTACTGCTATATATAATGTAGTAGGTCTGTTCTCAGCTAAAGCTTGCAATGTTCGATTGTATGAGGTAGTTTCTGAATATGATGGACCAATACTAGTTGAGAAAATAGTAGACGTAGTCCAGGTATCAAAGCTAGCAAGTCTGACTAAGTCTGATTTATATACGGACATAGTTAGTAAGCTAAACAGTTTCTATCATCAGTGTATTGACGAGGGTGTAATTACTTTGTCTGAGTCTGAGGACTGTTCAACAGCAATACAGCTTGAACTCAGACAGTTCATGTGGAAAGTTACAGACTCAGTTTATGCTTCTACTAAGGTAGATGTGCGAGTGACTGGTGATACTGAAGTACAGTCAGTGTCACATCACATCTAGTACTGTTCCTGGGTGCACTAGAAATAGTGCACCTGGATGATCGTACTAGGTCAAAAGTAGATAACTATGAAAGAAGAGAGAATCTATGTCTTAGGCAAACTACCAGAAGGTTCAGAGAAAAGAGCGCAAGTACTTACTATGTCTGAACAAGAATTCAGGGATAGATTCGGCACAGCATGGTCATACATGCTACATGAGTACTATGCTCCCGAGTTATATAAGCTTCTTAATCAGTATTGTACTGAGCTTCCTGAAGATAACGGTCTTATCAAGCATGCTGAGGGTATTTACGAGCTTGTTACTGCTTCTGATACATATGACGGTATAATGTGTTTTATACTAGAGACTATTGTCGAAGCTGCTTGTCAGGGTATGTGTGACTTAGAATGCGCACTTATAGCGCTTGCTTCAGATATATACAACTTCTAATCAAGTTCCTGGGTACATTGGGAACAGTGTACCTGGATGACCTGATTAGGTCAAAAGGAGATAACTATATGATTTTAGATTTTAGACACAAGCTATACCGTAACATGGACCGTCGAGCACGTGTTGAGATAGCCGTGTTTCTAGCAGAGCATGGTTATAACATGAGAAGTAAGAAGTTCACAGAGGATGTGTCTGTTCTCGATTACTATTCTTGTGAGCTCAGTCAACCAGCTCTGGAAATCATGGATAATCGGTACAACCAGCTGTTCTCAAGTGAATCTTATGAGGTACATAGAGAAGGTAAACCTGTTAAGGTGTGTAGTAGAGAGAACCTGTACGACACAACCAGTGACAGTAAAAACCCTAACATCTGGCTGGTCAAAGAGACAGAAGGTGACCGGTTAATGTTAGCTTGGAACTGCCGAGTCGGCTGCTCTCTAATCAAGCCATGTGAATAGTGTTGTTCCTAGGTACATTGAAAATAGTGTACCTAGATGACCACACTATGGTCAAAGGAGATAACTATGAAAGATTTTATTGGTGACAGTTCTACATGGAAGATTAAGAACTTGGCTGGCGAACTTGCTGACCAGGATTTAGCCGATGCTGCTGCCACAAGCCGTGATTTGAACCTGGTTTATGCACTAGCAAGAGCATGTAGCCATAAAGATGCTGCTGATAGAAAAGAGTGTGTCTATACTGTGCTTAGCAATGCGTTAGTCAATGCTGCAAGTACTAATGATACCAGAACCGTGGACAATGTCTGGTATATCTGGGATATGCTACGTCAGCATAACTGGCCAAGATTGTATGTCGATTGTGATAATTTGCTCGAGCTGTGTGTACATGAATCATCTGCTGATGAATCAAGTGCCGAAATGCTCAATCGATTCGTACGCAATTGGTTGGACTGGCAGCATGCTAAGCTGTTCGGTGAGCATCAAGCCATGGCAGAAGCTAAAGAACTGTTATGTGCGCAGATTAAAACAGGTGATATAGACAAAGTTCTTGCTGCTTGTATGCGACTGGTGCTCGTGACTTCCGATGCAGTCGAGGACGTTGAGTCTTTAGGCTATGATGCATTAGACTGTATGTTCTGGGTGCAGGAACTTGCAAAAGCCTTGATTGAGCATTATCAAATCATCATGTGTATCAAGTAGTCATGTTCCTGGGTACATTGGAAACAGTGTACCTGGATGGCCTGACTATGGTCAAAGGAGATAACTATGAAAGAATTTTTTGGGTTGTTGTTTGGCATTTATGTGCTGACTGGCGTGATTTATTGGGCTATGGTGAAGTACCTGGATTAGTATTAACGATAGTGGACTCTAGAATTAGGAGGATACAATGATAAACTGGAGAGAACTAACAGCGGATATGAAGAAGCCACTTGAAGTCAATGATAGACTGCAAAATTACCGTCATGGCTATCTTGGTAACGCATTTGAGTCACCATATAACGATGGTTTGTTGACACTGGCACTGGCTGTTGTAAGGCAATGGGTAATCGATAGGAAACGCATAACTGAATACCCATTCGTGTTGCCATGGCTGGAGTATATCCGTTGGGCACTACCAGATTTGCTTATCAATGACAATGATTTATTGACATTGGTAGACAAGTGTGCTGACATGGAGGGTGATAATGAATAAAGCATTCATACTTCATGCAATAGAGAAACGCATAACAGAACTAAAAGAGGTATACAAGAGCACTATAAAACAGGTTGGCGTGACTGGTCAAGACTTGTCTTATGGCAGCAGTCGTGTTGTACGTTGTAACACGAAGCGTGACCTGCAAACCTGCTGCTTAGTATATCAATTGGCTCTGTGCATGGATGATGACACAGAGATAACAGATGAAGATGCCGTGGCTGGAATGTTACGGTTGATAGAACCAAAGCAAAGGAGATAATTTTGAAGACTAGATTTGGATTTGAACTAACGGACTACGACAGAGCAATTAGCGGTGGATTCCTGCAAAGCTTGCTAAGCTGTAAACAGGCTAAGCAGATTTGTACACTAATCGATACACTATATGTTACTTCTGTACCGGATGTGACAAAGAACCATGAGGAAATCATCTGCAGAGTGTTCAAGGACTATGATGGCATGTTCTACTGTGCTATGATTGACTACGACTCCAATGACCTTGAATGTATGTACAATCTACATAGAACATACACAATCACACCAGCAACATACAAGAAAATCTGGAACGCATATATGCAGCAAGTAGAACAAGTTAGAACTAACTTGGACAGCTCAGTAGAGACTTGTAAAGCATTCACTAATGACCTGTTTGGTGAAAGCTTCGGGCTGTATAGTACGTACTGGGACATCACAGGCCGGGAGATGCCAACAGTAGCACGTAAGTTCAGTAGGTTGCTTGGAAACTTCTATAAGTTCTTGTATATGGATGACCGTGTATAAGCAATCACTAACTTCGTGACGAAGTAGGTTGGAACTTTGAGTAAAATATGAATGTACAAAAAATATTTTACGTGTTATAATAATTTTAATGACGATTTATAATTGTAAAAATGTGAATTGAAAATCGTCGTTAATTAACACGTAAAATGTACATTCATATTTTTAAGTAACAGTATTTTATATCTGAGGTGATAACGTGATAAAGAAAACAGATGACTTGGTAGAGATGTGCGAGTTGAACGCAGTCATATTGCGGTATTGGCGTAGCTATAACTGGTTGAAGTTGCATCGCCAGCAGTTTCATTCCAGAAAATATGATGAAGAAGACAGTGTATATAACAATGTGAACAAGTTCATGTCCAGCTATGATAATGCATCAGAACTTGTATTAGGCTCATCGCATTGTCAGTTATGTAGATACAATTACATATGTGAAACTTGTGTACTAAATAAACTGACTGGTAGTGATGACTGTCAGTACCTGAACTACGCAGCAATTGTTGCTGCAGAAGACCTGGACGACCTGCTGAAGCATATGGCTGAAGCTATCGAGTGTATTAAACGTTTGTTTAAGTACACACGATACACTATAGATTATAAATTGTTGTCTGATGTAGCAGTAGATAACATAGAAGATAGCTTACGTATCTATGAATACTGTGGCAGCTACGAGTATGTATTAAATCATATATACATGGCAAATTCTGGCTGGCATTACACTACTAATGAGTACATTGACGCAGAAAAAGATATAATGAATATGTGGCGGGAGAAAACGGGTTCATATATGGTTGATAAAGATTGGTTTAAGACCATGAGAAATATATTGCGAGGTGATTTTAATGAGTGAATACACAAAGATGACCGAGTACAAATTTATGGCAGAGCTTGGTAGCAAGCTTAAGTATCATCCACTAAATAGGGTGGTGCGTATAGAAACAGGCTCAACAGAAATAGGTGTACCTGATATGTTTGTGACACTGGTACATCCAGAGTATGGCCAAGCTACATGGATTGAGTGCAAGCAGGATTTGAATGCTAGTATACACGATGACACTATACGTGTACAGTGGCGAGCAGGCCAGCAACTGTTTGCCGATGACTATCGTAATGCGGCATCTATCGTGTGCCCGTATGGCACAGCAGTAATGCATACATGGACAGCATTGAGATGCTGTGACGGCGTATTGTTTATACCAATGTATAAGACCTGGAAAGACAATAAGATTAGACCGCAGGATATAGACATTCTTAAAGTAAACAATACTGCATGGTATGAGTTAACTGGTGTTGCGCTAGTACGAGAGTTATGGTATACTCGTGTGATGGCAATCACTAGATACAATGAAGCATACACTGTTGGTGATTATTGTATCATGTACGTGCGTATATATAATAAGATGTTTCCACGGGCGCATGAGCACATGCGTGGCATCTCATCAGTTGTAGCTAGGCAAGCTAAGCCATACATGAAGTATGAATGGAACTATGTTTTGACACGTGAAGAGTTCAAGGCTACAGAAGTATACATGTCAGTTATTGTACGTCGCATAATGTCAGAATATATAGATAAGCGGCTGTAAAAAAAAATTGTTAATTAACGTGACGATTTTAATGTCGTTACATGTTATAATAATATTATAAACGATTGTGAGCGATGGCATGAAGAGCTGTGTCGGTGGCCAGCTATGCCGGGACAAACAATCATAATAAGGAGACACTACGATGTCATTAGAACCACAAATCATGGAAGAAGTAACAGCAACAGCAGAAGCAGCAGAAGCATTGGAAGCTAAGCGTGAAGCTAAGCGTGAAGCAGCTAAGCGTTTCACTGAACGCAAAGCACAGGAAAAAGCTGAGCGCATTGAGAAGGCCTCTAAGCTTGTTGAGAAGCTGAAGAAGGAAAACATGTGGGATAAGATTGGTGCAGAATACCAGGAGTTCTTGACCAAGCTTGCAACTGCAACACCTAATAGCGGTGTAGCTAGCAGCAGCACCTTTGCCAAACTGTTTGGCGCCACTCCAAAAGTTGGCGACAAGGTTACACTGTTGCAGGCATTCGAGCGAACCTTCAAGGGACAGTCTGATATTGACCGGCTTATCCGTACCAAGTGGGCACAGGCAGGCATCGTAATCAAGTATACACAGGATGCAAAAGATATCTTTAAGTCCGTGTATGAGATTACAGCACTGCCACAGTAAGTAATGTCTGACTAGTCATTATAAGGGCCATGACAGCATGTCTGTTGTGGTCCTTACTTTTTATAAGTTGTATGGAGCGATATATGAATGACACATACACAATAGCAAAGCAGATAGTTAAGTGTAAAACTATCTGTAAATCTGAATGTGCAGGCTGTGTTAAGTGTGACATTATACAGGCTGCACTAAACAATCTAACACCAGTAGAACAACTGGAAGTCGATAACATAGTATTTGAACTGTGTAGTAGAATGTCTTATAATAGCACACATAACAATAGAAATAAAGTTAACGATAAGCGGTCAGCACTAGTTGCATTAGTGATGGCAGTTATAGCCGTGGTGATTGTAGCGGTAAACATAGCAAAGATAGGAGGATAATATGCTTACGTACGATGAGTTTGTGGTACTGTATGGTACAGGTGATTCTGCAATAGATGTGGATAACTATGTAGAATATGTAGATGAAATGCTTGCATATAAAGAGGAGGCTGAAAGTGAGTACTAAGAATAAAAACAGTAGTAACTTGGTCAATGTAAATCGTGACTTGGTCAATGTAAATCGTGACTTGGTTGCTGTAAAGCATGACTTGGTAGCAAATAATAGTAAAAACCATTATGACCAAGCTATTGGTAAAGTAACACGTATATATAATGACTATTATTATAAGACAGGTCATAGTGATAGCAGTAACGCTTTTGTTAAAGCTATGGTAGGTATACTTGTAGGCGTAGTTATTTTAACTATTGCCAGTGCTTTAGGACTGTGTGGTTCTTGTTGATACGGAGGTTAAACATGAATACAAGCAGCAAGATTAGATTAGTAGTGTTGGTTGTACTTATGACAGTGCTAATGTTTCTTACACATCTTTGTTATGCAGATGATGATGTAGTGATTGTTGACTACAGAGCACGTGTAGAAAACAAAGTATGGCTAGATACGCAGATACAGTATGCAGGCTCACTCGCAAAGCTTATACTAGAAGACATCGACTATGATGACCGTATAACATGCATCGACTATAGTGTTGCGTTCAAACGAGCATGGGACAACATACGTGGTGACGCTCGTTGTGCGTTACTGGTATGGAATACTAAGTATGATTTCAATCATATGTTCGTTACTGTGCGCGATGTAGATAGTAACACGTGGTACAATGTAGAGCCACAAGCTGCTATAAATAGACCTGGGTCTACTAGATATATGATAGCTGACTACTGGCCAAGCACAGAGTACAATGCTTTGTATAACATATATGATAAGGACTCTTGGCTTTGGTTCAAGAGTCTTAGAAATGATTGGTAGGAGGAAGTAAATGTCAAGAACATGTGCTATATGCTGGGCATGGCAACCAAAGATTGTAACAGGTGTTGGTGCAAAAGACATCACTGCATTGTGTAAAGTATGTAATGCTGAGACACATCGTGACTACACATGCCCACTGTGCAGTGTACTACCACCGACAGGTGTCAAGTCACCGCCTAAAATTAAACTAGCAGATGTAGCAACCAAGAAAAAGCGTACATCTAAAGCAGCACAACCAGTTGTTGTAAATCACAAAGACATGAAGAACGTGGAGCTGTTCAGTCATCAGCAGCAAGCAGTAGATAAGTTTAGAGATAATGATTACTGTTGCTTGTTCTTTGAAATGGGATGTGGTAAAACCATTACAGCACTAACTATAATAAAGGAGAAGTATCAACGCGGACTGTTTAATAGGGTACTGGTAGTTGCACCAAACGATGTACACAGACAATGGTACCAGGACCTGGTTAACCCTAATCCTGAAGTAGGTACTGTATTTGATTTCGATATACATGTGCAATGTGTGGGTGGACGTGGTGGTGCCAAAGATTTCGTAGACCCACCGGATAATATGTTAGCTATTGCCATGGTTAACATAGATACTATGTCTACCAATAAGTGGAGTAAAGTAGTAGAATGGACTTTGGCAGATGCATCGGCAATTATCATCGATGAAGCCACTGCTATCAAAAACAAAGATAGTTTGCGTAGTCAGCGTATGCTATATGGCTTTAACCATGTGGCAAAACGTGGCAAGGTAATTACAGATAGTCAGCCATGTTATCCGTATCGCATGATTCTTACAGGTACACCGGTAACGAATGGTGCTATTGATTTATGGGCTATGATGGAATTTGTAAAGCCAAATTTCTTTGGAAGGAACTATTATTCTTTCAGGAATAGATATAGTATGTTGTGTGACTTGCAGGTAAGCGGTGACAATCGTACTATAAAGGCACAGATTACACCAAAGATTTGGCAGGCAGTAAAAGACTGCGATAACTTTGAAACAGCTAATTATAAGTTTGGTGTGAGCCATGATACTTACTTAACAATTAAAACACAAGACAAGTACATGGGACCATACAAACATGTAGAAGAGTTACGTGAAGCAATAGACTATGCATCTGTATTCGCAAAGCTAGTTGATTGTGTAGACATGCCAGCTACTAATTATATTATACGCGATGTAGGTATGAATGCTGCACAGGAGAAGCTGTATCGTGACATGAAGAAGAATCTTATGTCCAGCTATGAGGCAGCAGATGGTACGATAGTAGAGACGCGTGCCAAAAATACATTGGTAGTAAGCTTGAGACTGCAGCAAATAAGTAGTGGGTTCATTGTCGGTAGAGCCCAGGATACATTACCAGAAGACGCCACACTAGCTGATATGTATGAGCATGTACTAGACCAGGATTATACACCAGACCAGGTAGTCTGGCTAGGAGAATCAGTGCCAAAGCTGGATGCACTTATGCGCGATATTGAAGAGCTTGATAAACCAGTATTGGTGCTTACAAGATACACTGCAGAAGCTGCGAAGATATACGATATGCTTAAAGATAAATATCGTACCGGTTTATTTACTGGTTGGAAAGTTATCGGCGGTATTGATGAGTTCAAAGCAGGTAATATAGATGTACTAGTTGCAAATAGTAACAAGATACATCGTGGGTTTAACTTGCAGAATGCACATACAACATTATTCTATAGTAACACATATAGTATGGAAGTACGACAGCAGTCTGAGTTTCGTACATTCCGTATCGGTCAGACATGTCCATGTACATATGTAGATTATATGGCTGCAGGTATAGACCAGATAATATATGATGCACTTAGAATAAAGAAAAATCTTCTGGATGTTATACGTGACGGTGAAGTGAACCAGGATACTGTATAATTTATTGTTAATTAACGTGACGATTTTTGCGTCGTCACGTTGTATAATATACATATTGATAATTTTATAGGAGGTCGTGTGGATAAGCTTAATGCTATAAGTGTTGATAAGCTTAATGCTATAAGTGTTGAGCTGCATAGAATGGCAGATATGCAGTTCGATGGTATTAAAGAATGCTTCATGCGTATGAAACAGGTACTGGGTCATCAGATGACTGATGATGAAATCTTAGACAAGCTTGCTATGACTATGCGCCAGGTTACTGGTATTACATATGATACTATTAAGCGGCAAATAGCTGAGACTAAAGTGAAGATAGATAGTATGGAGAAGGCAATTTTGGAGGAAGCAAATGTCTGATTATGATTATTTAGAAGAGACGCAGTTGCAGTCAGAAGCAATGTTAACTGACATCGCTAACGTTGGTAACAAGTTGAAAGAGCTCAAGCTACGTATGCTTGAAACTGAAGCAGCAGCACAACAGGCAGCAAAGGAGTATAAGCACTATGCGGAAGTTGTAGTGCCAATGCAGATGAAAGCCATTGGGCTTGACTCTATTAAGTTGGCTACAGGTGGTACATTATCTGTTGTACACAATGTGTATTGCCAGCCTAATAAGAACGAAAAAGACAAGAAGATTATAGCTGATTGGCTTAGCTCATTGAATGGTGAGCACCTTGTCAAGAAAGAGGCAACGGTCAGTCAGGATAGTTTAGAGTCTCTGGATGCGAATGGTATACCATACGCTGTAGCTACAAGTATAAACACAAACAGCTTAAAGGCATTTATTAAGAATGCACTTGGGCTGTCAAAAGGAAGTGTGAAGCAGATTGATGTAGAAGATATTCCTGCATGTATTCACTTCTCAATGGTAGATACAGTGGAGGTAACAGATGATTGATGTAGTAAGCGCGCTAGATTACTACTCTAAGTATTCAACATGCGACAGAGGCAGAGTTGCATGTGTTATTCTCAGTGAAGACAAGGAAGATATCTTAGAGTATGGCTATGCTCATTCACTCATGACAAATAAATTATGTGATACACATGGGCATGAACTTAACGATGGTTCATGTGTGCGTACCATACATGCTGAGCAAAGTGCAGTCGCACGTGCTGCATGTAATGGTATACGACTGTGCAATGGGTATGCATATGTAAATAAGATACCTTGTAAGAGTTGTATGCGCGTGCTACACGAAGCAGGTATACAGAGTGTAACTGTATATACTACGAGTGCGCATACAACTAGGCTAGATAGTATAGCAGAGTATGCTAATATACTTGGTCTTAAATTTGAATGTCATGTAGTATAGGAGGACACCATGGCCATATACGACGATGTGTATGGCCTGTCGTATCTAGCTGCCAAACAAGAGATGGCACTACGAGCACAGGCTATATCTGCTAGGGCCAATATAGGATTTACTGATGTAAAAGAATTAAAGGAGTGGGCAAAAGAGTATTGTCTGGATAAAGTATTGTACAGTAGTATGTCACATAAGTTCTTGTACATATCTCATAAGGGCGAGATAATGGCAAGTGATGCATATGACAAGTATTATGGTAACATTCTATTTACAGAAGAGAAACAAGGAAACAGGCTAGTAACATCAAAGTGGGTACCAAATGGATTTGAATACCTAGATAATGCATATATAGCTGGCGAGCAAAGTGATGGTACGCATAAGCCATTATATTATAGAAACTACTGTGAGCCTACAGGTCACTATTCAAAGGAGCGTGATGCGTTTAATGTAGCAAAACCATTCCCTGTTTTTGCAGCAGAGACAGGTGCAGACACATCGCATATCTATACATATATAAACCATGTTGCAGGTGAATGTGCTCTGCATCTGTTAGCATGGCTACGCGCTAAAATGATGTATCCAAATATTAAGACACAAGTAGTACCAATAATTGTATCTAAAGCTCAAGGTTCTGGTAAGACTACATTTGCAGAAGTTATATGTAAAGGTTTGTTTGGTAAAGATAATGTATTAGTAACAGACCAGTATGACTCAGGTGCGAGATTCAATGCAGATTATGCAGATGCTTTGATTGTCTGTCAGGAGGAAAAAGAACTTGAGGATAAGCGTAATCCGGCAGGTGCTTTGAAGTCTCGCGCTACTGCTACAACAATACGTAAAGAGCAAAAAGGTATTGACCCAATATACCAGGAGTCATATACAGATTTTATTATGACCACAAACAAAGATGTACCAATCAAGTTTGATGGTCGTGAGGACCAGCGGAGGTTTATGATTATGGAAGCGGATGAAACATTTACGCGTAAGTTATCAGACTTAGCTGACGAAGTGTTCACCAAGTTATATGGCTACGACGCAAACTATAATAAAGTAGGTAAGCCATTTGTAGAAGACAAAGAGCTTATAGCACAGTTTAAGCATGAGCTCTTTACACGTGCAGATATTGCTGCCGTAGAGCTTCGTAACTTTCCAAAGACTGCAGCGTACAAGAAGTGTTTTACTTTGCCACGTACATCAGAGTCAACAGAGATTGAAAGTATTATGCGTGCTGTTGCGCCATTTATTCGTGCTAGCTTGTTGGAACACAAACTAGTAACAGAAGTAGATGGTAATAAACTTGAGGACGTAGTACAGTTTACAGGTGCTGTACAGTACATGCCACCATTCAAAGAGCATGCTGCTTTCGTTGCATTATGTCGACCACTTGTGTTCTATGAATTGAATACTATGAAAGCATTTAATCATAGCACAGTAGAACGTGGTATATATGACTGCGGTCCATGGCTGATTTCGGATTTTGGACTGGCTATTGTTCCAGATATGGAGCCATTGATTGGCGGGTTTCAAAGTGTAGCAGGTAGATATAGAACTGCGTCAGCAGCTAAGTTTTGTTTAATAGAAGACGCAAAGCGTAATCCTGTAGGCAAGGTACAGTACATTGCACCAGCAAAACCAGTACAGACAGAACGAATAGGAAAGCGATTACGTGTTAATAAGAAGTGGCGTGTAGATGATAATGGCTGCTTTGAGACAGTGAATGAGATGCGCCCTGGTGTTCTATCATTAGAGAATAAGTCACGTAATGTACAGTACATGGATACTTTCTTGTTAGAAAGTGATACACCAACATCCATACAACGTGCTATTGAAATGGAACGTGCTACTAAATATATTGCAGAGCATGGTGATGGCGCAGAAATAGATGCAGCAGTGTTATATAAAGAGAGACTGCAGGTAGCTCTATCAGAGAGCATGCGATTGTTTAATGATGGCATAGCATGTCGAGTAGTATACTCTGGAGCAAAGTCATACCATGTGCTTGTACGTGTTGCGGATGCGCCAACTACAATTGAAGAGTACAAATGGCTGCATTCATATCTGTGTACTGAGCTATCAGATAAGATTGAGTTTGACTACAGTACAGCAGACCCAGCTAGATTAACACGTAGTCCACTTGTGTTAGACCGTGTAACTGCGGACTTAGGTCTGCTAGTATGCGGTGAACAAAAACTTATGTGTGAGAACTGGAACAATGTATACCGGTTGTATTGGCGTGAGCTGTATGAACATTGGCAGAATAGACCATTAAAAGCTCATGAGCAAAAACTTGGTAAACCAATATATCCAACAAAACAAGAATATATAGATGCTGCACAGGATATTATATCTGGTGAATTCTGGTCAAGCAGTAAGTACGACGGAGACAGACAGCGTTTATTCTTTCCTGCATATAGGCTGATGCGCGTACTTGGTAATTCATATGAAGACATATGGGATAGAATTATACCGGAGCACATTAGTTCGTATAGCAAAGCAGATGAACAGCAGTACTGGTTGTCACGTAAAAACTCAGCGTTGATAAGTAGCATAGAGCAAGATATAGATGAATACAATGGGAGGTTCGAATGAAAGTATATGACGACCCTGTATGGGAGTATACATTAGTTACAAGACTAATGCCATACATTGCTGCTGTAGATGAATTCTGGGCAAAGGTTGAGGAGATACCTGTTGTAGGTACTGGTGTATACTCTATACCTGATGCACCTCCAGGGCTAGCATACAGAGTAACAAACACACCTGTACGCTCACCGATTAAGGGTGTGCAGATATTTCCGTTTGTACCTACAGCATATCTACAGATTACTGGTGTAGCAGGTGGTGTAAGTAAGATGATAACACGTGTATGTCGTGATGACAAAATTACTATAAATCAGTATACTATAGTTGAGAAGAGTAATCTGCCATCGACATATAATAAAGGCCAGTTTGTTGCATTCATACCTACTGATATATTACATGGTGTAAGACAACTTGGCAAGTGGGTATATATGACACAGCCAGAGATGATAGCACTTGTACAAGGTGAAGTACTAAAGTCTGTAAAGGATAAGGTTATAAAATACCTGTAGTAAAATTGTTAATTAACGTGACGATTTTAACATCGTTACGTGTTATAATATTATTATACGTCGAGTGACGTATAAATTTATTTGTTGTAACATAGGAGGTTACAAATGAGTGACATGGTAGATTTCTTGGACGAGTACACTGGACAGGGACTTGACAACATTGGAGCAAATGACGTAGCAACAGCATTTCTTGGGCTCATTCAGCCTGGCTCAAAGCATGAGTCAGACGAATGCAAAGCAGGTACATGGCGAAATACTGCCACAGGTAGATGCTTCGGTAACATTGTGAAGGTAGTGCCACTTGCATTCAAGACTATTTGGTCTGAACGGGAGTCAGAGGCTCCATATAGAACAGTGGCAAGATACGAGCCACATTCAATTAAAGTGGATATGCGTACTGCAAAGGGTAAGGCATATCCAAAAATGTACAATCCAGAAACTGGAAACGAAATCCAGGAGCTGTATATCTATGCAGTTGTTCTACCTGATTATCCAGAAGAAGGTATTGTATACTTCAATCCTACTGTAAGTTCAATGCGTGCCTGTCGTTCATGGAACACACAGATTAAGTCTGCGTTGTTACCAAGTGGAAAGCCTGCACCTATCTTCGGGTTCCAGTGGTTGCTAGTAGCAGATTGTGTAACCAATCCTCAAAGAGCATCTGAGCAGATTGCACAGTTCATTAAGGCCGAGAGAGATAGTGTGATTTCTCGTGATTCATTTAGCTTAGCTATTAAACCAAATATCGAGCAGGCACAGCTGGCTGTAACACAGGCCACAACTCTTGGTATCGAGGCTTCAGATGAGTGATATGAAACACGATAGCGGCAAGGCTAGATTCGACTTGCTAGTGCCAGAGTTCACAGAACAGATGGCACAAGTAATGGAACTTGGCACACGTAAGTATGCTGAGAATAGTTGGCAGTCAGTACCTAATGGCATACATCGATATACTGCTGCGCTACATAGGCACTTAAATGCCTGGCAACAGGGTGAGGCTAACGATAAAGAGTCTGGCTTTTCACACATGGCACATGTAGCTATCAATGCTATGTTCTTGTACAAGTTACATGGTGGTCAAGGTAGTGACCCAGAACTAGATTTCGGAGGCGATGATGAGTGATTTGAATAACCTGAGCATAACAGGCCGGCTTACAAAAGATGCATCATTTATGACAGTAGGTACCGGTAAGCCATTGTTAACAATGGACGTTGCAGTGAATACTGGTTTCGGTGATAATAAGAAGACTATGTACGTGAAGGTTAACATGTGGAGTGACCGTGGTGAGAAGATTGTTTCTTACCTTAAGAAGGGAACACTTGTTGCTGTATCTGGCCAGTTGTCTGTTGATACATGGACTGGTAAGACAGGCGACCAGCATCAAGACCTAGTGTTAACTACATTCAATGTAGACTTCTATAATACCGGCAGTGGTAATACACAGCAACCTGCAGGGTCAGGTTACAAGTATACACCACGACAGCTGCAAGAATCAGAACCAGAACCAACGTTCTAGTGACTAGTTATGGGCGCCCAAGCGGTGCCCATAACATTTACAGGAGGAATTATGTTATTAGCGGTAGATATCGAAACATATGACCCAAACTTGAAAACAATGGGCGATGGAAGCTGTCGTAATGACGGTATCATGCTATGTGCATCGACGTACGATGGTACTACAATTAAAGGGTACAGATTTAACGATGAAGCTTGGGAAGAATTTGTACGTGTAATGGAGGACCCATCAGTAGATAAGATATTCCATAACGGAATATATGACTTGTCATGGCTTGTTTGTAACTTAGGTATAAATGTAAAAGGCCTACTGCATGATACGATGACACGTCAAGCATATATAAATGAGTACAGCGAATTATCACTAGATAAGTGCTGTTGCAATATGAACGTGAAAGGTAAGATTGCTGATAATACTATTGAGAAGTGGTGGGAAGAACATAAAAACATGCTCTTTGCTACAGGTGTTATACAGCGCAAGAAGTCAGCAATGCGTAACGAGAGGCTGTGGGACCACGCAGATGTGTTATTCAATACATACAATGAATTCGCAGAGCTGATGCTATTATATAATGGTCAAGACTGTGTTGCTACATATAATCTATATATGGCACAGAGCAAATGGCTTAATCCAGAAGTTGAAGAGTACAAGATGTACATGATTGATACTGAACTTGTACCCTTGGTTTTACGTATGAAGCAGGTAGGTATACGTGTCGATACAGAAGCTCTTAAAGAGCTAGACGTAGCAGTAGGTAAGGACATTGCTACTGTGCAAATGCAGTTAGAGCAGCAGTATGGTATCACACCAGCAGTAATAAATAGTCCAAAACAACTAGGTGAAAGATTGAATGCTATGGGAATACATAGCCCAGTAGTATCACCAAAGACCGGTAAGGAATCATGGAATGCTGTAGCACGGTCTCGTATCAATCATCCAGTCATGACGCTTATTAACACATATAAAGTGTACTATGCTACACTACATAAGTACTTACGTGGTGATATGACAAACAGTATTCTCTCTGATGGCAGAATACACTGTACGTTCACGCCAAATAAGCGTGAAGACGCCGGCACAGTAACTGGTAGGTTCAGTTGTGTACATCCAAACATGCAGAACATTCCAGCACGTTCAAAGAACGTAGAGCATGACTATGCTCAGAAGATGCGTGAGCTATTTCTACCAGAGCCAGGGTATATTCTAGTAGCTATGGACTACTCTCAGATTGAGTATTTGCTGCTCGTGCACTATGCAACAGGGTCACAGGCAGAGTGGTTCAGAGAGCAGGCAAAGGCTGGTGTAGACTTCCACACTGTTGCTATGGACGCAACAGGCATACCGGTACGAGATGTTGTTAAGACATTCAACTATGGTATTATCTATGGTATGGGTTGGCGTAAGGCGTTGAATCTGAACTATGCTTTGTTCGGTAAAGCTGCTGCTGACCATAATAAGACACCTGAAGCGTATGCACAGGGTGTGTATAATGAATACCATAAACGATTGCCTGTCATTAAAGATACTATGAACTATGTGCAGGACCAGGCACGTATGTACGGCTATGTGCGTACAATTGGTGGGCGTAAGCAGCACAAGCCAAGACCGCAGTATGACCCCGCTACAGGTAAAGTACAAGATTACATTTATAAGATGTTAAATAAACTTATACAAGGTAGCGCTGCAGATATACTAAAGGTTGCTATGCGCGACTGTATGCTTAACGGTGTATTCGATGTAGTTGTACCACATCTTACTGTACACGACGAACTAGTTGTGTCAGCTCCATATAATGAGCAGGGCACAAAAGCATTAAGTACAATGCAATCATGCATGGAGAATGCATTCAGTAGCATGTTAAAGGTACCAATGCATGTGAATGTCGAAGCTGGTGCTAACTGGGGCTATTGGTCTAGTGATATATGGGAAGGCATGTTAGCAGGTGACTTCTCATTGCTGAGGGCATAACTGTATGATATATATTTTAGTTTTAGGCCTGGTCATAGTGAGTGTGATTAGTATGTGCTTGTACAATCTAAGTGAAGGTATACATCAGTGTAGACGAAGTATAAAATACATGGTGAATGTTCTTATAGAACTAACTAAGCAGATACAAAGTATCAAAGAAGATACTGTAGATGAAGCAGATGAAGCAGATTATGATTAAGGAGAAGCTATGACTGTAGTAGTATATATCGTGTTAGTGGCAGCATTATTCTATCAGTATGGTAAGAATAGACAATTGAAGCAGTTACTTGACGAGTACATGAATAAGTAGTCCTTGCCCGTATGGGCTGGAAATATAGCTAGTAGCCGGCGTATAGGCTACAAGATAGGGTTGTTATCTAGTTTCTACACCTGGTAGTGGTTGGGGCAGTCTTAGTTGTCGTTGACCTATACGGTTCTGCGAACTACCAACTTTATTTTGCGGAGTATTAACATGGAAGAGAAGAAGGTTTACACAATTATTGGTAAGGTGGAAATTGGAACTGACGAGTATCGGGATTTGATTGAGCAAGTTGCCGAATCAAGGGAATCTGCCAGTAAATGGAGCGACAAGTATTATCAAGAGCATTGGGAACTTGAAAGGGTTAAGAAAGAATTGACAAGTGCATTGACAAAACTTTCAAACCACAACGATTTCATCAATTCAAGCGAAGAGATGAAAACAAAGTACAAACTGTTTCTTGCCGAGAAACAGTTGAAAGAACAGGGTGATGACGATGAGTAACTGTAATTAGACTCTGCTACATATTATTTTGTATTCTTGTCCGTATGGACTGAAATACATAGCGGCCAACCTGCATAATGGTTGGAAGACAATTTTCTATACTACAAGGGTACCTGGTAGTGGTTGGGGCAGTCTTAGTTGTCGCTGGCGTCGATTAACTATACGGTTCTGCAAACTACCAACTTTATTTTGTTGCGGGATGTGAAGAGTGATAACTATAACGAGAAAAGTGCATAAATACGATAGATGCCATAGTTGCTTTTCAGAAAAAGAATTGCATGAAATTCTGGTAAAGTATGCAGACACATGTTATGGTATTAGTTTTATACTATGTGATGCATGTATACAAGATTTTATCACTAAATATCAAAACACTTTTTGTACTAGTTGCAGTAGTAGCTAACATATACTATTATGAAAATTATTGACTTTATTTTACGGAGGTTATATGCCTAAGTTCGAGAAGAAGTATGTGCATTTTATGTGGGACAGTGCACTGGAAGGAAAGACGGTATTCTTCGCTGATTATATACAAGAATTACAGCAGAGAGTAGAAAATGGTGATGTCGGTCATTATGCGGAAGCAGCACAAGGTGATGACAATCTACCATTTAGAATGGCCATTAGCCAGTCACGTTGGCAGTTTGCATATTATGACCCATACTACGAGCTAAAGTGTGCTTACGAGCAGGGAAAGGTTATTCAACACTTTGCTGATTGTAATAAAGTATGGATAGACGCTACATACAAACTAGACTGGGCAGATAATGTAGAGCGGTACAGAGTCAAGCCAGAAGAAACAGAGCCAGAAGAAAAACTTGCCACTAAACGCGAGCTAGCGCAATGGCTTGCCAAAGGAAATGGAGAATTACAAGTAAGCAGAGGAGACCAGTTTGGTTGTTTCAGCGAATATATATACGATGCAAAAGACGCTAACGAGCCAACAGATATTCCATGTGTGAGAAAATGGGAAGATGAAGAGTGGCATACACCCACTCGTGAGTACATGGGCCTCGATGTACAGGCAAAGGAGGAACAATAATGAAATCAATGCTATTATTGACTAGTCAGTCATGTGTCAGTTATGCTGGAGCAGTAGATATTGATGCACACAAATACATAATACATAGTGGCTATAGACTTGGTGCATCACATATAGACATATACGATATGTTGGTAGGTAATGATAACTCAATGTGTGATGTAAATATGTACAAGCTACCTGAGTCAGTAACGATAGATGCAATGCATGTAATGCATGCGTATGATATAGACGATAGCGCAGTAGCAAAGCTATCAGAAATATATAACTATAGACACGAACAAATCTAGCTATGGCTAATCGATGTACAGAGTGCGGCCGTACGCACCATGGTAGCAGTAAAATATGTATACGCTGTCTTCCACAGGTATGCTCTATCTGCAACACTATATTTTATGCAGATAGAGCAAGAAGTATATGCACAAAGTGTAGAGAAGAGTTGCGTAATATACACATACATGCGTTACATAATAAAAAGCAACGGTCGTCAGGTAATAGTGTACAACGTGTGCTAGAGAAGTATAAAAGCATAGAAGATTATGATAGGGAAATAGACAAATGGATACTTGGTATATAGCGATGGTTCTGACCAAAAGTCAGTATAAAAATATAAGCGTAGAAGGAGTAACGAATGAGTAAGTGGAAAGACTTGGGCATGCATGGTGTAGTAAAAGTACTTCCAATGAGTGTGGAACCAGTTGGTCTTTGGACGTCAGAGCAGGAACTGCTTGACTTTATTGGTAAGTGTGCCGGTAACGCATACAGAGGGCAAGACTTTGATACACTAGAAACTGCTGACGTGAATATTAAACGTGCTTTGAATTGTATACGTGATGGGCATCACAGTGTACTAGAGCATGTCAATATGACAATATTAGCAATAGTAGACCGTGGCGTGAGTCACGCACTGGTTAGACATAGACACACTGCTTTTACACAAAGTAGTACAATCTTTGAACGGTTCAATAGTCATATTGAAATTATTGCTGTGCCTACTGAAGACCCATATTTTCCAGGTATTAACAACCCAGCATGTACTGGTATTAGTGGTACAGAGCTTGAAGCTATCAAGTATTGTGCTATAGAATATATGTCTAAGCTACGTGAAGGTGTGCCACCATCTCGTGCACGCGATGTGTTACCAACTGTTCTAGCAACACGTTTAGTTATGACAACTCACATTGGTGAGTGGGCATACATAGCAAAGCGTAGAGCTGGCAAAGGTGATACTGTTAGAATGCACTGCTTTGCACATATGTTAGACGATATACTGCGACAGCACTATTCACGTATAATGGAAGCATTTGATAACTACTATGCAAAACGACCACTATGAACGTAGTTGATTTATCACGAATAAATAAGCGCTACCGAAATAAGGTAAGATGTGAACGAGTGAGGAGCTTGGAGGAACTGAACTTAATGTTTAAGCATAAATGGGTAATAAGTGTATATCATAATTCTATGTCTAACATGGTCGTCTATTATATAGAAGAGGATGATAGCACAGCTGATCCAAGGCTAACTACGTGGTTAGGTTTTCCTATGGCATAAAAAATAAAGCCCAGTGACTTAGTTACACTGGGCTTTATTTTTACTATACACCGTCTGGTCGACCGAGCCTGACAAGCAGGTCGTGCCATTTATCATTATCACAATAGTACTTAGGACACGCTTTGCCAGTCCAATCTAAGTGTCTAACAATAGGTAGTCTAGGTAGTGTGGCAAGCAGCTCTTTAAGCGTGTTGATTGTTTGCTCATTAAATTCGCCTTCTACGTTACATGGGCAAACTTCAATACCAATACTAGATTTATTAGCAATCGGCCCAGCGTGCAATGCTACAGTGTCTATGTCCCAGCACTGCAATACAGTATCGTCTTTGACAATAAAGTGTGCACTGGGTTCACCTTCACTTCTAATCCACCAGTTGCGTACCATACCAGGAGTTTGACCGGGGTATGGTCCAATCCAGTGTATAGTTATGGTTGATGGTTCATTTGCCTCAAATTTAAGACGTGTAGCACACTTAGCACTACTTGGAATCAGGTCCTTTTTTAGTTTCATCATTACCTCCATCACTATCGATAAATGCATCCGGTATCATGTCTATGATAACACAGATAGACAGCACAAGCAGCCCTGTGTATATAGGGCTGAATCTATTAACTAGTGTAAGTGGCACTAGCAGTACACACTGCGCAACCAGTAATAATGCACAGATACTACGTACTGACCGTTTAGCCGCTATACGTTTAATTGTCATAATAGCTTTATCAGTTAACTGGTTAATAGTGTTAGATACATCACCTAGACTAATTTTACTCACACCACACCTCCAATTTCTACGCCAAGCTTAGTAATTCGTTCGTCAAGCTCACATTTCTCATGTCGAAGTCTAACAATAAAAGTGTCCATATATACGCCTATTATAATAAAATATCTACCCATCTAGGTAGTACTACACCTTTAGCATAAAGCACAAATCCAATAACAACGAGTACTACTCTAATCAATAGTATCGTCAGTAGTACTACTATTACGCGCATACACTGCGTCAATTTTAGTTCGTAAACAGTCATAGTCTTGTAGCAGTTGTTCAACTGCTCGTTGATACTCACTAAAGAGTATGATAGTTTCTGAGACTGTGTAATCAATGCCTGCCGCTCTATCTCCGCCTGCTCTAATACCATCTGAGATTGCTGCAAGTCTGTCTCGTACTGTCGCAACTGACTCACCATACTCGATGATTCCTCTTTCAAGTGTTGCAAGTTGTTGGCTATGCTCGACGATAGCGTTGTCAGTGATTGACTCGGATGTTGTTCTACACCCAAGCACGGCGCCAAGGAACACCATAAATTTAAGCAAACAGCAAATAAGAATAATGTTACGCGCATTTGGCATATTACCTCCTATACCTTATATATGTCACCAAGCTTATTTATATTATAGCCCATGTCTATGATGTAATGTTTGTTTTTATCTATACATGAGTTGTACACTGCAGACCAATGCTTATCTTGTACAAGTGCAAGTGTATCATTATACAGCTTTATTTTCTTAGCACATGCTAGGGCAGTGATGCTACGCGCTGATTCAATCCATGTATCAATTAGTTGACCATATTTATTTGGGTCAAGTGAACGTATATGCTCTGCGACTGGGCATGACTCTATATCTTTATACATCTTGATGTCACGTAGCGCACGTGTAATACCATGGGCTATTTTTTTGCGTAATAGTTCTTCATTAGATTTACATAGCTTAGGCGCTATATGATTAAGTAGCACCATTGTACGGATTGGTGATGCAATACCATCAATAATGTGCCCAACCGCTGCAGAGCATGGTACTGAGCTACGCATTGCCGCGTGCAAGAATAAGTCTTCAGTCATATCCCATAGTGCTTCACGGTTATCTATATCGATATTTTCAATCTGCCTTAGCACATCATGGTTTATAGTCTGATTAGCTTGTTCTATCTCTAGAGGACCTAACTTTTTTACGCCTATTGACCGCAATACACGAGGTAGGCTGTACAGTATAGTAAGCACTAATGCTCCAAATATGGCTAATGTGAGTGGTGGAATAGCCGCAAGGCCATTTGTGAAACTATCTAACATAACTATACAACCTACCTTTATACTTAATAAGTATCATACCGCCGTTTAAGGCAGTTCATAGTATCAGCAGTATATTTTTTATATGCTATTGCGTAGCCATTATGCTCATCCATACTAAACGGTGCATTGTTGTGCTTTGCTTCATCAACAAGTCTTTGTTTATATGTCTCTAGTACATGGTCGCAATCAGCAGCTGCTGCAATACGTGTTTTGGCTTGACCAAGGAACATGTTAGCAAGAGCTGTCTCACCAATTTCTTTCATGTCATCTGCGTAGTCAAGCATCATCTCTGCATCTTTAAGATGGTCCATTTGTGTGCGTAGAATAGCTTCTACGATAATCTTACCCTTCATTGCTATACTCCTTAATATAAGCATAAAGCTTATCAACATCTGGCAGCCTAAAAGTTAATTTAACTTTGGCTTTAGCTATGTTTACTTCTAACGGAGTTTTAGAGATATATTCACGCGCAGCATTGTACGCCTTGTCTATATCCACGTAGCCGTCAGCCGTCGAGAGCCCAGGTACAAGTAACAGCGGATGTTGCGTGATAATAGCTGCTGTACTATTTACATCGGACATAAGCATGCCAATGTACACAGCAGCCGCAAACCTATGCAGACCGTCAAGCTGAGGTAATAGCTCACGTTCTGCATAGGTGGCAACACCGTTAAGCACGGCGTCAACCTTTATCATGCACCAGCCTCAGTAGTACTAGTGGGGGCGGTCCAAGAGTTATACTGTGGCATAGGTGCAGGGCACACATTGCCGATAGGAATAACAGTCTTGGTAAGACCGCTCAATGTGCTAATGGTCTGCTGCATGCAAGAAAGATTAGCAGTAATCTGTGCATTAACAACAGCCTGGTTAGCAAGCTGAGCTTCCACGCGGCCAAAACGTTCATCAACATACTTGTACAAATCAAGTGTGTCAGACTTGGCAGCGTCACGACTTCTCAGGTAAGCAATCTCCATGTCCTTTTCTGCGATAACATTATTCATGTTATTACCACAGCCGAACAATCCATTACCGCCAGACAACAGACCAAGGCCTGTACCGACGGTACCAATGATACCAGTAGTCAGAGCAGCGTCTGCTCTACCCTTTGTAGCATATTGTACATCCATTTTGCGTACCTCCATATAATGGTTTTGCGTTTCCGCATACTGCCATTATATGGAGGTAATATTCTAATTTCATGTATATAATACTGAAATTACACGGATTTAAAAATGTACATTTTTTATTTACCTTTTAACTCCGCCAAGGTTATCTGCTTGCTTTTCTGGATACCCAGAGTAGTACCACGTATACCTCTTGCTATAGTCCCACTTCTTGTGCCCAATTCTATCTAAGATATTTCTAGCGATAGATGGCAATCCTACAACTAATAGATACAACGGGCCAAGGCGTTTGCTCTGTATGCTATGGCCAATTTCATGCTTTACAACGGCAGAGAAGGTACAATCCTCTTGAATGATAATGTACCTACCTAAGCTGATGCCAGAATTAAAGAGCCGTTTGCAGGTGTAAATATCTCCACTCTTTTTAGCCCGGCATAACAGAACAAGAACAAGTCCTAAAATATTTTGTGGAAGTTGCCATAAGTACAAAATCATGCTATCCTCTCCCAGCAATATTTTACTACATAAGGTGGCATATTAGAAAATGCCGTACCGCTTCCTGTATTCCCAGTTACTCCTGTCGTACCAGTAAATGTAGGTGTAGCGTTCGCCGTGCTTCCACTTGCTGCCTCTGTTGTACCAGATATTGTATGGGTATGTGCTCCAGTTTTGGGGTTAGTGCTTTTACCATAATCTTTAGTGAAGTCTAACGTAGCTCTATCACCTGCTGGGCTAGAATCGAAGTCAGGTACATACATAGTTAAAGTACCACCACTGGCATAGTTACTCCATCCACTTGCAGAAACAACATGGTCGTGTGTTCCATCACCACCTGTTGTAGCACTAAAACTATGTGTATGAGCATTAAGCCCATGATTATGAGCAGAAACAGCTCCTTTTGGTGTAAAACTGTGGCTATGACTTGGCAAGTTCTCCACTGCAAGAGTGGTATTTGCATTACCACCTGTTGCCCCTGCCGTGTAAGTATCACCACTAGCAAGCACGAACACATCTTTTATCTGCTCCCAAGTTCCACCGAACAGGGTACTAGGATTTGTAGGCTTACTACTCCAGTAAAGGCTTCCTACTGGATAGATAACATCAACAATAGCGGTAATGCTACTACTACCATCACCACCACCACTACTACCACTGCCGGTACCACCACCTTCAGGTACTGTCACAGTTGACAAAGTAGCGTAGCCATAGTAATCACCGACGTCTGGACGTATAACAGCATTATAATCAACAACAATGATTTGATTACCAGTTATGGTGGCATCGTTCATATCAAATGTGTAACTGCCATTAGTATATGAATAATTTGTAATTACAATAGTTGAGCTAGGACTAATGCCGTCCGCACTTGAATTTACAATTTTAAGCATGAGCGCTTTACCTGCAGCAACAGCCTCAGTGATACCATTTGCTACATCGGGGTCAAGGTCGCCTTCAAATCTTAGTGGCTCATTAGGCTTAATACCGTTAAGGCTAGCTTCTATCCCTATAACATAGTAGTCAACAGTGTTACCTGTGTCGCCACCAGTGCCACCACCGCCGCCGCCGCCTTGTTGTACTGTATCATATAGCTCATTGATAGCTGCTACAGTACTTGACTTATCTGTAGTTTTCAAATTATTCAGGCCACCAATCTTAGCATCAAGTGCAGTATTTCCGGCAATACTTTCGTCAATACGTGTGCCAAGAGCAGTATCTGCGTCTGTACGTGCAGAAATCTCTTCGTCAATACGTGTGCCAAGAGCAGTATCTGCGTCTGTACGTGCAGTAACCTCTTCATCGATACGCGTGCCAAGAGCAGTATCTGCATCAGTACGAGCAGAAATCTCTTCGTCAATACGTGTGCCAAGAGCAGTATCTGCGTCTGTACGTGCAGTAACCTCTTCATCGATACGCGTGCCAAGAGCAGTATCTGCATCAGTACGGGCAGAAATCTCTTCGTCAATACGTGTGCCAAGAGCAGTATCTGCGTCTGTACGTGCAGTAACCTCTTCATCAATATCAGCATCAAGCTCATTTACTGCGCCAACAATATTATTCTTGAACGTTGTAGTTAACTGTGTAAGGTCACCAATTTTGTCAGTGAAAGTAGCGTAGAGCTCGAGCACAGCATCATCTACATTTGTAGCGGTCAATACAGTACTAAAATCAAATGCACCAAAGTCTGTTGGGTTATCAACAGACCATGTGATTCCTAATTTATTGTACATGTCTGTAATGATAGACGGGTTATGCTGCAGGTAGTCTGCGAGTTCTTTAAGTGTATCAAGCTGTGTCTTTACGTCATCAGCGTCTGTAATAAGCTGCCGATAGAACTCCTCATGTGCAATCTGTCTAATAGACTTGCCACTATCATTGACATTTACAGCATCACCATCTGAGTCAATAAAACCATTTGGACTAATTAGCGTAGTATGCAGTTGCTCAATTGCTGCGAGCTGATTAGCAAATGCTGTATCTACGTTAATACGTGACTCTACCTCTCCTGCTATAAGCTTAGAGAAAAGAGCATCAGAGTCCATGCGCTTTTTACGTTCTTCATCGATACGCATGTCAAGTGCTTCGTCAGCAGCTGTACGTACAGTAGCTTCTTCGTTTATCTTAGCAGTGAGCTCGGTACGTATCTTCTCTTCGTCCGGCATAGTACCGCCTGTAATAGACTCTACAATGGTATCTATCTCATCTTTGTCATAGAACTCTACGCCATCTACTAGTGTATACATAATACCTCCTATGCCTGCTGCTCAGGCTGTGCTTCACCATTTCCAGTATCATCTGCACCGCCAGCCGGTGCAGCACTATTACTACCGCTATTGGCCTTATAATTGGCTAATGCTTCATTGGTTCTATTCTTTACCCAACCAGTAAAAATTTTACCAATGTCATCTGGAATATTCTTATTCCTGGTTAAGTCATGTACGAATGCATCTTTTATGCGCTGGTTGGCTTGTTCCATTGTCATAGCACTGTAACTCCTGTAGTATCGATACATAGCCAGTAAACATAATTGTCTGCGTTATCAATTAGCTGTAGTGCCATGTAGCGTTTGTCATATCTTGTCTTATCTACATAGATAGCAACACCTTTGGAGTCTTTACCATCAACATTATCCTCTAGTGCGTGTGTCTGCTCACCAAGTACAGCTGACCAGTTAATCAGGTCTGCTTGCGTGTCGAACCATTTGTACTTGAACCCTGTAACTACTGGCTTAGTTACAATGCTGACACCGACCCATGCACCGTTAACACCAGCACCATTACTGTGCATTGATACTGTACCACCGATAGGTAGTGTATATAACGTGAACGGTGACAGTGTACCTGTACCTATATTACTGTTGAGTGTGAGTTGGCCATTTGCACCAGGTGTGAGTGGCGCAAGTGTGATATTAGCTGTAGACTGTGCATCATGACTGCCATTGTGTAGCTTAGTAATACGTGTATTTGTTGATGCATTGAGGGCCAACAAATTAGCATCTGCATCGATTCTAGCACGAGTCTCATCTGCCAAAGCCGTAGTACTTTCGTCGATACGTGCACTGAGTGCTTCGTCAGCGGCTGTACGTGCAGCAGCTTCTCCATCAATACGTGTGCCAAGTGCTTCATCGGCGGCTGTACGTGCTTCTGCTTCTGCAGCAATGCGTGCTTCAAGTTCAGCGGTACTGTTATCGTCATTAGCGATAGTATCTTCTAGTTTATTGAGCCTATCGCTGAGCACAAGGTAGTTGGTAACTTCAGGCTTAGCAGGCGCAGTAGTAGCCTTAGCCATATCATAGCGCAGCACACGAATAATACTATTAGTCTCATTTGGCAGCTTAATCATACCGTCATAGTCTGGCTTAATGACTTTAGCAAGGTCTGGATACTTTGTAGCTGGCAGTAAGCTGCCGTCTGCTTTTGCATAGCATGGTGGGATAATAGCAGCTGTGGCTGGCCAACGTAGCATACCTCCAACTGGGATTTCCAGGTTATCAGCTTCATATGTAGTAATGACAGGCGCTGTAATTGTACCATCAGGAGTGTCTAGCATCACTTTAGGTCTGACATGGAAAAGTACATCGTCATATACAACTGGGTCGCCATGTCCATTGTCTGCGCCACCCGCGCCAATTTCTAATGTATAGTGACGAACACCGGCAGTGTCTTCAATAGCATTAGACTGGATAACAGTGTTACCTCGTAAATCTACAACCTTGTCAGTATGTAGTCTATTGGTGGTAATGTCTTCAGTAACAATCTGGCCAGTTCCAGAGTCAGCAATACTAACATGAGATATTTCATGTACTACATTGCTTGCAGTAACATATCCAGTATAGTTTACTGGAATACAGTTAATACCAGCCGCGTAGCATTCCAATGTACCAGTACGCTCACCAGTAGGTAGATTGTCGCATGAAATACCAATCCATGCTCTTTGAATACCGGCACCATCAGTACCGTGTACAATATGTACTTTTAGTCCGGGCCATGTACGTTCACCTTTACTACATACAGTCTGTACAGTACCAGTACATTTGCCGTCATTACTGAATGTAACAGCATAGTCTATAATACAGTCCAATGGCTCAGAGTTAAGCACTTTGAGATACATACGGCCAGCTTTGCTTCTACTGAGGTTATGCTCTGTCATGTCAGTTTTGTCATAGTACGCAGATACCATACCTATAAGATAAAGACCAGATTTACTAGTATCAATAGGTGTACCCGTACCTGCATACGTAGCAACGAACTTATGCCATGTACTGAAATCAATAACAGTGCGTGGCTTTAAATCTGATAGTACATGCTTACTGACTTCAATAACACCAGCTACTTCATGCTTCCAGTCAGGGTCCTTAATGCTGAGCAACAAGTCGTGTAGCTTGTCGTTAACTTCATTGATAGCTGCAACAGCGTTAGTTTTGGCAACTGTCTTTAAATCAAATAATACACCAAGCTCAGTACGCACACTGTCTGCAGTACTCTTAGCTGTATTTGCTGTGTTATTGACTTCAGTTACTTTAGTATCGAGAGCAGATACATCAGTTACTTTAGCGGTTTTTGTAAGCTCATCACTAAACTTAGTAGTTGACACATATGTATCTGCCAAGTTTAATGCAGTTATTTTCTTGTCTATTTCTTCATGCAGCTTAAGGCTCTGTATAGCAGCATCAACATATGTTTTAACGCTATGTACACCACTGTCCACATTATCGTTCATATGCTTATGCAGTGTGGTTGATACATTATTATACGCGTCAATCAAGTCTGTGATAGCCTTAGTACTAGGCATGCTTTGTGGTCCATTAAATTGTGTGAATGTACTCATATACTACTCCTCAGTATCTGCTACATCAGCTGGTAGCTCAATATAGCTAGGAATTGTATATCCAAGTAACTTCTCAGCAGTGTCTTTTTCAACTACACCGAGAAGTACAAGGTCAACAATAACAGTCTGATATGCATGGGTCTTTCTAACATTACGCATAATCATATTATTAAGTGTACAGCGTGCCATAATATCCTCCATTCGACACATAGTTTATTGTATAATAATATGGCTCACGGCCATAGTCCAAGTCTAATAAGATATTGCTCCTGGCGTACCAACGCAGCTACAGACCTATCCATGATTGTACCTGCACCAATACTCTCATCTATACCCTCGTCAGCTATTCTTGGCCTAGCTAAGTTACGATACGCACGTTTATGGTTAGTAGTCATAAGTGATGCTCGTGCATCCATTCTTGCTATAGTGGGCTGTACATAATCAGTCAGTATGCTAGCTGCTTCTTTAGTACTACTATTTAAGTATGTATCAATAGCTTCAGTTAGTGTACTGTGATAATCAGAGTCACTACCACTTACAAGTGCAGACACACCACGTCTAGCATCACGTAAGTTTTCTTTGATATCAGCTTCTATGTCATCACGTGTTGCTGGGTCTAACTGTCCAGTAGGCGTGTATACAGCACGTGTTGTATCAAGTCTATTGCTTAGATTATATTTATTAAGTATAAGCTCAACGCGTCCCATGTCACCATCAGCTAATGCTTTGTTTACTTCCTTTAGGTCACGTTCCATACTTTTTAATTCTGGGTCATCCTTAGCTGTAAGGTTCATGTCAGAAGCAGCCATCTTGGCACGTCTATCACTAATAATAGTACGCAGGTCCTTAACTGTAGGGTCAGTAGATACCTGGTAATATCCGCCTTGTTTACGCCCACTCTGCTTACCAGACGGCGAACCATGTGTATACTCAAAAGCATAACGTGAGCCATGTATAGTACCACGTATGCGTACGAGGTCCCAGAAATATATACCTAGTAGATGTCTAGGGTCGCCGTGTCTACCTGTACCCATAGCACCTGATTGTGCCAGTGCTATTAGTACATTTGCTACAGAGCCAGGTACTCTAAAATATACTACTACAGCGCCGTTACTAGCGAATGTAACTCTAAGCAGCTGATAGAACGGGTCATACTCTAACATAGCTATATGTCCACAGCCTTCTTGTGTAAGTTTCTCACGCTTAGATTTATTGAATACATAGTCTATGTAATCAGCAGGTGTAGTAGCATCTTTAAGCTTACCTGTTTTAGTAAATAGTTCAGACAGCTCTGAGTCAGTATGTATAAATGATAGGAAGTGCTCGTAGTCATTTATAGGCATGTCATAGAGCTGCCCGGTTAATGGGTCTGTCAGTTTACGCATTTCAGGCTTAGAAGGCAACATATGCCAGCCAGCACCATCTACATGGTTGAGCTTTCGTTCTGTGACTAGTGCACGTTTATAGTACTGCTTGAACGCTTCCGGTGTTGCTTTGCGTTCTTTCTGCCACTCGCGAAATGCTTCAAGGTCAAATAATGGATTAGGACCAGCTGATGCCTTCTTAGCCATGATATGCTCCACTAGTTAGTCTGCAAGTCTGTGATAGGCTCACGCAACTTGACCACAGTATATGCATAAGGATGCTCTGTAAACAAAGCACCCATTTCATGCATAGCAACTGGGATAACATTCTTTGGATGTCGAATGTTGTTACCATTGCTAAATGAAGCAAGGCGGCCATCTGACAGCTCAGGACTACCATAGGTAATACGACTGGACAAGTCGAGCTTTGTAATAAGCTCATTTGGAATTGACAACTCGTTAATTTTAGGAGGTGCTGATTTACCCCATGTCTCCTGAATATACTTGTCAATTTCAAATGTGGCGTTGTCCCAACAGTTGTATGACAAGTCATTCTTAGGTCCAATGATAATAACGTCAGTAGGCATGTTGAGGTCTTCAACTACCTCTTTAACTACCTGGTTACCAATCTGGTAGTCAGTAGACTTAACACCACGCTGGTATACGATAGCACCTTCTACGAAGTTATCACGAAGTACCTGCACAGCATTGCCTTCTTCATATCCAAGAGCAATACGTGTTACTGGGTTCATCCAGATACCAATATCGGCATAAGGCACAGTAGCCTTAGTAAGCCAAGCACCACGCATGATACAATCAATGATATGCTCACCGTCACGCTGCATAACGAAACCGCCGGCCTGCTCTGTAGAGTATAGCAGACGTGAAGACTGTCCACGGAATGGTAAGTCAAGACCAAGACGTGTATCAAAGTCATTAGGGTCAGAGTACCATGGGAACAAGTCAGCCATACCTTCCATAGCACCGGTAACAGCATTAGCGCCATTTGTGTACACACCAGTACCGGTAAATCTATCGTAGATACCTTGGAAGGGTCCGTTGTTTACACGGATGTCACCAGGTGCCCAGCTATCAAATGTATTCAATGGCTGGTTTTCGATTTCACGGTTCATTGCTACTTCAAGGAACTGTCCATCTTCCCAGTCTGATACTGTAGTACCACAAGGTAACAAGCTAAGCTCATTGGGCTGGTTTTCAAGTACCATATAAAGCTCAGTAACATCAGCTGTACCCCATGGCTGTGCGGTCTTTGTCTTAATCAAAAACTTACCACGCTTGAAGTTACTATTAAACACGTTGATAGGTGTTTTAATAGTAAATGGAGTGCCAAGTACTGGTGTATGTACGTTAGGTACAGGGTTACGTGCAGCGCCTGTAGTAGGAGCATCAATGCTAGCACGAATCTGATGTACTACACCAAAGCGACCGTGGATAGCAAAGTTCTTAAACAGTGATGCTACGTTGTTACGCAGTGAGTGCATGCGTACAGCGTAGTCGCTTTGGAATGCACTTTTCTTTTCCTTGGTCTCAAGGTTAATCATCATATCAACATCGAAACCATCAGATACAGTTCCATATGTAGCAGCATATGTACCATACTCAAGCTCACCAGGTTTACGCAAACCTACTGAAGGTTTGAATACCTGACTGTTCAATGAACCACCACTATTGGTATTAGCGAGTAGCATACGGTACTCAAACTTGTCATTGAAGTCCCAAGCACGCTTCTTGGACCGAATCAATCTGATAATATCAGATTGACATGGGAAAAGACCATTAAGCAGGTAGTCAGTAATAAACACCTGCTTACTCAATGCTTCAAGTGTGTCTCTAGTAATCATAATTACAACTCCTTATATTATGTCACCCGCAGGTGTTAAAGTGAATGTTGAAGCAATGCACTGAGGATATTTTTCTGAGTGGCGTCACTCAAAACATTATCTGTTTCGTCATCACTATCATCTACATCATCGTACTCTTCGTCATCGTATTCATTATCGACACTACTGGTACCACGGTCATCTTTAGTGCCAGCTAAGCCATCCTTGCCTTTTGGGTCGCCATTAGAATCAATAGGATTACGCTTGTTGTACAATCGGTCCAGCCATGTGTCTTTACTGTCTTCTGCTTCCTTAGACATCTTACGTGATTTAGCGACTCTGCGTGCATCATCGAACAAATCTGTAAGAGTATCCTCATAAGCTAAGAATTTATCGTCGTACTCCATTGGACCACTGTAGTTGCTAAGAATCATATCGGAATCTTCGTTGTCGTCGGAGTCAGCGCCACTCATCAATGCTTCAATGTACTCTGCTACACGTTCAGCAGAACCTTCATTAAAATCAGCTGTAGGCAAATAGCTTTCAACGCTCTCAAGTGTCATAGGTCCATGCTGAGTCAACATATCCCAAGCATCATTCACAAAAGCATTATATGGCGACCCTGCGTTAGACAGGAAGTCACCAAATCCATCAATACTATCAGGAATATCACCATCATAGCTTGAGTTGATGGCTAGCATAACTTCATCTGGATGTGAGTACTTACGCTGCATTAGCTGCATCACAGGGCTATCACCCTTAAGCCATGGGTACTTTTCACGCATACCGGCGACACTAGCTCTGCCTTCTTTTGTACGGCTATATTTATTTCTATTAGCCATTTATAACCTCCTCATACTATTGGTGCGAATAATATTCTTTATACGTTTATCTGATGGTACCCCACCAGATGGCGGAGGTGACATTTCTTCAGGTGGTGGTGCTCCTTCTGGTGGCATACCTTCAGGCGGTGCTCCTTCTGGTGGCGTACCTTCAGGTGGCGCTCCTTCTGGCGGCGTACCTTCAGGTGGCTGTGGTGGTGCAAGCATTGACATAATATCTGCTCCAGCCGGTGCCATAGCTGTATCGACTGCTTGCGCGATGTCAGATACTTTTTCAATAAGGTCGCCTTGCTGCTGTACTGCGTTTTTAAGTACGTTCATCAGCATAGCACACTCCATAAGTACGTCTTGAATGATAGACTGTACGGCCTCAGTAGCAGCGCTTACATCAACACCTTTCCTATCTAACTGATTTAATATGGCAAGACCGATTTCCTGGTTATTGGAAAACATATTGCCATACCTAGACATGAACTCTTGCTGTCGCTTAGCATCACGTTCAGCTTTTATGGTATCTTCTATACTAGCTAACCGCATAGACATCTCTTCTAGAGTCATGTGCTCCTCCTATAATAAAATTATATACTGTGTATGCATTTATGTAAATGCATAAGATTTACCGAACCGTTGGCCTCTATTATCTACGCCTTCTTCTTTATTTTCCCAGTTACTTAAAAATGTATCAATAGCTTCTCTAGCTATCTCAACATATTTATCATATGGCCTAGCCTGTTTATGGCTAGTATCCCAGTCGTATGCAACTTGTACCAATATGTCTTCAGCTGATGATTTCATATTACCTATTGCAAGTGATTTAGGTGAATAGTTCTTGCGTAAATAATCCTGTAGCTTCTGTTCAACTGTATCAATCATATGAGCCAATCCACTATAGATGCAGCGTTAACATTTTCAATACGTTTCCAACTGCTCTTATCACGGTCAAGAAATGCTTCAAACGCAAATCTAGCTTCAACAAGTTCTCGTTGTACACCCATGATACTGCTTTCATTAAGTGCTGAAAGCTTATCAGCAAGTCTTGCAACTAGGTACCTGTACATCTCCGGTATAGGGTAGTCTAGCAGTGTATCTGGTGTCCAACCAATCTCCTTTATACGTGGTCTAGTGATTACTTCAGTCTGTCCATCATCATTAGTAATAGTATACTGTCCGATATCTCTGTAGTCAATGATGTGTACACCAAGACCGGTTTTATCGTTCCATGATACTTTATGGTATTCTACATCAGAAGGTCTACCTGTAAAGTCAAATGGATTAAACTGTGTAAATGTCATGTTCTTATCAAGAAAGCCACTTCTGTGCTCACCAGTTATACTGTGTGCATAAGACACGAATATATACGGGAAGTCACAGCCTATGTACACTAGGCGCCAGCTAGAGCCATCATCCTCATTTTCTATTATTATATTTTCAGTTATATCCCTAATTGCACCAGTGCCACGGTGTACTAGCACCCATTGTGTCTGCTCACCCAATTCTTCACGTGTAGCAGTAGCTATATTGTTAAGATAAACAATTTCACCATCTACAGTTTTTGCACCACGTAAATTGTATATATTATACAGTGGGTTACGCTCTACTGGTATCAACTCATCAAGTATACGTGGGTCACGATTATGATGTGTAAAGAATATCTGTGGGCATGCTGGAACATAGTACAGCCATACTGTTCTTCTGCGTGCATCTGGGCACCATAAATCAGTACCACTGATACGGTACACGCCGCTAGCTGTCATATCAGATGTACCTGAGCTACGATATATCTGTCTGTTATGCCCAGTTGGTGACTGTGCAGCATACACCATAACACTGTTCTTTACAAATGGTGGTAGCTTAGTAAGCTCTTCTGTTAACTGTACATTTACACCATAGTAACCATCATCTATCATAGCCATACGACTATAAATATCAGACCAAGCATAGTTAAGATAATTTATACAGTCACTAAATGTAAAGCTATTAAGTGCTTTTATCTGTGCCAGGCGCATAGCGTCTTCAAGTGCGTCACTGGCATACGCTCTAGTATCTATCTGTAGCATTAGTTACCACCACCCATATAGTATAATATACCTTGTTCAAGACCTTCAAACACAGCTTTAGCATTAGCAGTACCAGCGGCTGTACCTAGTAGTGTAGTTAGATAGCGTATAGTAGTAGCTACTTCATTAGGGTCACCACCACGCGCAATCATATCATTGGCAATTTGTGCAGTATAGCTAGCCATAGCGTCTTCATACTTATTTGGTAGTTGCTGGTTAAATAGTGCCATCATAAACACCTGCGCAAATACAGGGTCAGAGTCCCACATCTCAAGCGCCATCTGTGCAACTTCAGACCTATCCTGCATAGCGACAGCGTTTAGATATCTGGATACAGATGCTTGAACCTTAGCTCTATTGGGTGTACCATATTCAAGGTCAAGTATCAACTCACGTATATCATTGCCAAAGTTAACATCATTATTGCCAATTAGCTGCTGTGTAGCGAGCTGTATCTCATCTGCTTTTTCTTGCAAAGACATAGCATGGCTATCTACCCTATCTTGTCTAGCAGCATCATACATGCGCACTGCTTCGTCTACGCGTTCATTAGCACGCATTTGGCGCATATCTTGTGTCTCTATAGTATCCTTGTAGTAGTTATTTGCTTGCATCTCATTACTGCCAAATGAGCTATTAGTACGACGTCCGGCAAGACCTGGTTGCCATCTTGTAGCGTTATTATAGGCGTCAGCTGCACGAGACATAGTACGTGTATCGCGATTATTTAATCCATTTATATTACCACGCCAGTTGCCAGCACCATGATTATAATCGTAATGACTATATACCCTACGCTTATCTTCAGGTGTATATTCATTACGTATCTTTTCAGTGCCTGTCTTTACTCTTGTAGCAATGTTCTCTTTGTCCATATTAGAGAACTGTGTATTTGCATTACCTTTGGCCCTAGACATCGGTGTATACGCACTAACCATGTCGGTTGGTGTCTCATACGGTGCAGTATACTTTAAGTCTGTGTCTCTGGTAGGTGCACTAGGTGTATCAGCTGCACCGTCTGTCTGAATGAACTGCATTTTCTTTAACATAATATCTTTATACTGTGCCATACTTATCTCCTGTGTACATTTGGCAACCAGCCACCTAGTGATGATAACGAGCCCAGCACTATCTTATGCTGCCGGTCAGATATTGTAGTGCCATCTTTCACATTCACTGCTCTAACGAGGCTATTATAATCAACACTAGACAACATATTTTGAGCAGTCTGCTTATCATCTGTTGGTGTGTCTGTTCTATCACGTAATGTATTATAGAAGCTGTACGTAATTAGATTATGTGCAGCTTGTAAACTAACACCACCAAGCTGCTGAGTAGCATGTGAATATGCGTCTTCAAACTGGTCATATGCATCTTTGGCAGTTGCTGGGTCGCTTGCCATGACAGACATAAGGTATTTGCCTGCCAAAAATGCACCTACGTCCTTATATGTAGACTCAATACCGTTTACAGTACTTCTGTCATACTTATTAAGCATTGCGTTAATATCTAACTGTACATTGGCGCCTTTATCATAGCCATAGGTTTTAGCTATAGTAGTATCGTAGTCTTTGGTCTGCTCAGCTGCGCCACGCCTAAAAGCTGCAGTAAACCAGTTAGTACCACCTGTCTTAGCATACTGCGCTTTATTAGCCAGCAGCCGCTTATCGTCAGTATAGGTAGCAGTTGCTTGTTTATACTCAGCGTATTTCACTGCCAAGTCTATGACGGTCTGCCACCGATTCATTTGCTGTGTATCGTTTTTACTCGCTGCGGCCTTATACTGCTTGCCTGCCTCATCGCACCACGCTTTGAACTGGTCAATGGTAGCGTAGTCTACATTTCGTGCGATAGCGTCAGCTTCGTCACTGGTTATTTCTTTATTTATAACAGCTTCAGTCAACGGGTCTTTTTGCTCAGTAGGCTCTTGTTTTACTCGACCAGTTCGAAGTGTGTGTGCACGACCGCTACCTGCTGACTTACCGGATTCAGCTAACGCAGCTTCATTAACAGGTGAAGGTGAAGTTGTAATCGCACCTTCACCAAATTGATACGGAACGTATGCATCTCCCATTATAAACCTCCAGCGGATAATCGCTCTTCTATGCTATTAAGTTTGCGTATAACGTCACCAAGTACACCAGCATTGATTAGTGCTAGTCTGTTACCATCTACAGTCTTAATACCGTCTTGTGTCTCTTTCACACAGTCGGGTGCTACCTGTTCTATGTCTTGTGCCATAGGTCCATTATGTACTTCATTAGTATCTATACGAGGGTCTGCGCGCTTAGCACTATCTTTATACGTATACAGATAATTACGTAAGTGCGTAGCGTAACCATTAAGCATGTCCTCGTCCCAATCATCCTCAGTCATATCTGCTATACGCTTATCACCGTAATCACCGGCATTAGCCATAAGGAACGCTAAGTCATTATCATCTAATGAATCTGCATCTGCCATACTTGCTAGGGCCTTACAGCGTATATCAGATAAAACACTGTCATAGTGCATATTTAATATAGACTGTATGACTGGGTCATACTGACCAACTTTATCATAGTAATCACATATTACTGAGTTAAGCTCGTCACGTGTCATTTAGTACCTCCAGGTCTACGTAGTCTAGTGTTAACTGCACGGTCACTATTTGTAGCGGCCATACTGCGTTCTACCTTATTCTTTGCAGAAGTAAGCAATCGTGCGTCAAGTTCCTGTTGCCCATTGTTAGGCTCGTAGTCTACATAGAATTTCCTGTTGGCATCTGACATAGCTTGTGACCAACTTGTGGCTGCAATATCCTGTAGACGGTTATTAAAGGTATCACCGGCAAGTTTTCCAACTTGTCCTTTTGCGGCCTGCAATGCAGCCTGCATATTAGTAGCTGCAGCATCGAAACCTGGATTAAGGTTAGAGTACTGTGTTTGCTTGTTCATTGTGTCAGCCATGATAGCTAGCATCTGTGCCAGCATACCTTGACCAATATTATATGCGTTACCGACAGCGCCAAGTGTATCGCTTATAATAGGTACAGCAAATTTATATGCAGCTGTCTTGCCTGCAGATGGCTGATAGTCCTTTGGATTGAACTTTACTTTGTCATCAGCTGGTGTGGCTGTAGGCTGCGCATCTGCTGTAGGCTTTGTACCTGCTGACTTTGTAGCTGTAGGCTTTGTACCTGTAGGCTGCGCATCTGCTGTAGGCTTTGTACCTGCTGACTTTGTAGCTGTAGGCTTTGTACCTGTAGGCTGCGCATCTGCTGTAGGCTTTGTACCTGCTGACTTTGTAGCTGTAGGCCTTGTACCTGT
>JAEIGA010000525.1_pt1 | contig 56729 bp, 51 predicted proteins | sample 9270691 | NCBI WGS metagenome assembly JAEIGA01 (sample SAMN17057246, study PRJNA624740) | gut metagenome | biome: biome; isolation source: fecal sample | host: Bos grunniens | place: China: Xizang | collected 2019 | reverse complement strand
CCCCATTGATTTATAGAAGGATTCTATTTCGCCATTTGATGTACATACCCAACCCGGACATTCACCTTTCAATGCCATAATATTTTTAGCAATCACATCTTCTTCCAACATTTTTTGTTCATCACCCGCATATTTATTATTCAGGCGATCATTATAAATCCCCATATAATACTCTTCACTAAGGTATGTTTTCGCATCTGCATCAGACACAGTATAGTAATCATACGTCAAACCAACTGACAATGCAACCCTGTCTGTAATTGCTGTTGACCAGTTCGCCCCCATCCCCAAATGGAACGCGCCACCAATACCCGTGCTGTCTTCCACCGACTTTGGATGCTGCCAGTCAAAACGATACGGCTGATCCCCAGTCGCTGTATAAGACGGCAATCCCAATTCCAAATATGCATTAACAGAATTATTCTGATTAATATCATACAACATGTCCAACGCAAAATATGGACCAGACCATTCAACTTCGTACTTATGACTAATTCCTGGCTGTCCATAATAATATGTCCCACCGGCATTTACAAAGTTATACCCACTTGGAATCTGTATTTCATCGTTCATGTCAATGGCCCCATCACCATTTGTATCGCTGCGCGACGCCAAAAACTGATTCCCCGCACTATCATAGAAAATCAGCACTGGATCACATTGCACTTCATCGTTGCCCGGCACGGCAACACAGCCACCTTCTCCGTCATAGTAATCAACCGACAAACCATGATTATTATGTGTTTCCAGCGTATATTTCAAATAGCGCCATCCAATTGACGGTGTAATTTTAACATTCCCCCACTTAAAGAAGTCAGTCAAACCAATCCCTGCATTAAATTCCATCATTGACCCATCTTTTGCGGTCCCGATTGACAACGCATTCCCGATTTGATTTCCCAAGACCTTATCTACGACACCATCTTTATCGATATCCTGGCCCCATTCGGTCACAAAATATCCACCGTTGGTAATATCATCATCAACCATGGTTGATTCGCCCGCCTGCACACCATACTTAAAGCCTGCCATAATTTGCATTGGCGTATTACCTGCATTAAATTTATACCCTGCATTTACATCAAAAACATTCCAATCGACATTATCATAATGCAGAATTGATGCAGATTCCTTCATCTCAAACTGCCACATAGAAGTCTGACGAGAAATCCCCGCCCCCAAACTAAACCCTTGTGTTGCAGAACGAGTTGCCGCATCCTGTTTTGATGATTGCGCTGTCTGTGCGCCACGCGCATTCTGGTTATATCGTGCATTTGGATTCGAATAAACAGCCGACGAATAAGAATTACGATTATACGCCCCATACCCACTTTGCGAATAAGAATTCGTCCGCGCACGCTGCGAATATGACTGTTGTGAATAACGTGCCGTTTGTGGTGATTGATATGTATTTCCGTTATAATACGTCCCTGCAGCATTTGCCAACACTGGCATCATTGCAAACAACGAACAATTTAACAACATATATGACAGTTTTTTCATTAGTGTTCCTTCCCTTAAATTTCCTTTTGGGATAATTTTATCACAAAAAAGGTTGAAAAACAAATATCAACTTGCTAAAAATATACACCGTCTTATGCGACCATGGCGGAACTGGTAGACGCACAGCACTAAGGATGCTGTGGGGCAACCCGTGGGGGTTCGATTCCCCCTGGTCGCACCAGCATTTTGCAACCAAAAAAAAGATAAAAAACATCAATTTTTTTATTATTTCCACTTGCCCACTTTTTCAAATCTGATAAAATAACATTTATAAGAAAAAGGATGAAGGGAATCAGACTGCTTTTTACTGCGTGTATTGCGCCGTTGATAATGAACACGGCGGTGGCTAACAATGTAAAAACAGTATCACGCAGTGTACCACGTCGCACTGCAACAGTTGCGCATCCGACATCTGCGCGCGAACGTGGGACGGTCACCCCTCGCAAAACAACGCCATCTACGACATCGACAACAACTGCACGCACGGCTGCCAACACATCGGTTCGCGAACGTACCGCCACAACTGCGACACGCGCGATTTCATCACGCACTGCGACCACCCCACAGAAAAAGACACTATCATCCCGTACTGCAACAACACCGACACGTTCGGCAACGACTGCGCGTTCTGGCATAACAACACGTTCTGAAAAAACGCGCACAAACACATCCCGTCTGACCAACCGCGGGCGCAGTGCCACGTCTCAGCCCACCATCACCCGCGAAGATATTCTGGCACGTGACGCGACAAAATGCCGCAGTGTATTTTACGAATGCATGGATGAGTTCTGTGCGAACAAAGACACCCAGCTAAAACGTTGTGCATGTTCGACGCGCATAAATGAATTCCGTGGCCTGCAAGAGAATCTGGACCTGGTTGAAGAAAAACTGCTGGATTTTGGACAGCGCCTATTAACGGTCAGCATGGACAAAGAAGACGCAGCCGTCCTGAACCAAGCAACAGCCGGGGAATTAGCTTTTGATACTGCGGACAAATCCGAATCAAAAAAGCACCTGGATGAAATTGCAAAAAAACTAAACACCAGCTTTGATGACAGCAATTTCGACCAAAATCTGAACGCCATATCACTGTCATTGGATATGGATTCTGCGTTTGATTCTATTGATTCCATGGCTGCGGCATCTACGACGACAAAATCTGGCACTGCATTATACTCTGCGGCGCTGCCTGTATGTCGCGAAATGGCACTAGAGGTATGTTCCCCCGAAGAATTATCCATTGCCGAAGGGGGATATCAAATGTTGATTGAACAGGATTGCAACACTGTAAAAAAGACATTTCAGACCCAATCAGACCAAGCCCGCACCAAAGTTTTTGAAAACAGCGCCCTGTTGGACATGTCACGTCTAGAAGTACACCAACAACGAAATTCGGACGACATTCTGACCTGCAAGTCTAAAATGCTAGACATGCTTACAAATTCGACTGTATGTGGTGAAGAAATGGGAAAGTGTTTGGACACATCCGGTCAATATATAAACCCATCGACTGGTGCGGCGATATTATCAACAAATTTGGCAAATCTGCGCAATTTAATAATACGCCCCAGCAGCGACACCGAAACATGGTCCAGCAAAAATTCACGATATGTGCTATTTCTGGATAGCAAACGCAAATTCCTAGAACCAGCCATGGAAAAATGCCAGGATGTTTCCGACATCGTCTGGGATCAGTTTATTGATGACGCATTGGCGCAAATCAAACTGGCCCAGGACGCCAAACTGGAACAGGTTCGTCAATCATGTACCACATTAACGACCCAGTGTCTGGACAATGCTTTACAGACCATTACTGATTTTGACGAACGCGCATTATCTGTATTTGGCGTTTCCGCAGACAGAACTGCGGCTGCCATGTGTTCCGAAGTAAAAACAGCGTGCAGTGCATTATTTGCAGCAGACATTAACAGCGACACTGGCAACAACGAAAATCCATCGACATCTGAATGGGAAAGTGGCATAACAGACATTGCGCTGGAAAAAACATATGAAACCATTATGTCTACATGTCGCGAAATTGGGCGCAACTGTATTGTAAAAAATTGTGCCGCGTTAAGTGACAGCTTTGGTCTATGTAATGACATCACAAATTCTGTTAACCGTCATTCAATTTTGGAACGCAAAATATGTTGGGACGACGTAATAAACTGCATTGCAGACGCGGGTGACGGTACCATCAATGAAATTATGGAATCCCAGAACCGCACCACTGAAAATAGAAATACAGCTATATACCAAGAAATTTATGGTTTTACCTCAACAGAGGAGCCAATAAATGAGATATGCTCCACAAAATGCAATAATAACCCAACAGAATGCTACAAATGTCTTCTGGCCGAAGAAATATGGGGTAATTGCAAATATGACGTAACAGACACAGCTAATTCCGATGAAAACAAAATTTTAACCCCTGTTTCTGGTCACGAAACATTGTTATCATGGTTTGCAGACAACACATACACCATCAACTATCCAAACAACTGTTCTATTAAACGTTGTCCAATCGACTACGTTATGACAGACACCGGCTGCAACCTGGCAACAGCTACTGCCGACGATTACCTGATGTGCCAAGCTGAATCCTACTTCATGACCGTTACAGAAGATGATAAAACTACTACAGAAGATGATAAAACTACAAACTGTTGCCAAACCAATAAAAAACATACCAATACCAATCAAGAATACTGTTGCAACCAAAACAGCGATCTTACCTATGGATCTTATTCTTATAAAAGTTCTGATTTAAGTAATGGCGCCTACAGCAATAAAAAGATCGAAAACTATAACTATAACTTACATAGCTATGACTTATGCTGGCGCGAAAACGATAATCGATATACCCCAATCATGCCAATACAAATTGGTGATTATAACTTTACCTTAATGTGCATTAGTGACACCTCATCTAATAACATATTAATAGGTACAGCCGGCGACAATACGGTAAATTGCGATGGCATATACGTACTGCGCAGCGACAAAGGAATAATTGTTGACCCCCTGACAATCTTTGGCAATACCACGTACGCCAACGTAATCAGTTATTATTACCCTGGACATCATACCAATGGTCGCTGTGAATTCAAATGCGTAATAGATAATGCCACCCCCATATCAGACCCCATATTAGATTCCGGAAACATCTATAACATCAATACCATTAAAATAGAAAACATCAAATGTTCATGGACACACACCGACGGATCCACAGAATGTAAAACGCCAGCTGCATGGTCAGTTGACTACAATAACTAAAATAAAAGGGAATAAATAATATGCCAAAAACATTAAAAATATTTGCATTCTTCATCAGAATATGCGCTGTATTTTTTCCGGCAATTTTGACCGCCCCCGCACATTCTACTGCGACAGAATTAGAACAAGAAACCGGAGATGGCACCGATACTTCGGATACAACCATAACATGTCAGTGCGATGCAGGCCAATATTGTACTTTAGACGACCCCGTTTGTAAACCATGCCCCGCGGGGTCATATACCAACGAACCGGGCCAATATGAATGCACAGCATGTACAGGTGGTAAAACAACAAACGGCACCGGCCAAATTTCATGTGAGGCAAACTGCAAGAACAGTGCTGGCGTATCAGAATGGGAAACAGCAACGTTTGAAGCCGGCATAGTCACAAAACTGTGCACGCCAAAATCCGACGGATGCGCCGCAGGATATTATCATGATGGGAATAATCAATGTGAATCATGCCCCGCCCCCTATACCAAATCCCACACGGGCGCAACAGGCATAACTGACTGCTATGCGACTGTTAATCCGGGGAAGTATCTTACCGATGGCAATATAAAAGATTGCCCAACTGGCCAATACAACAGCAGCATGTACACTTTAGACTATAACAAGACATCCGGATGCGCAGAATGTCCAGTTGGCACAACATCTAATGATGATTTCACATCCTGTACCGATTGTACAAACAGCGAAAATGTATACGAATGGGAAACAGGCGGAAAATGCAAAATCAAATCATGCGAACTTGGATATGAACCAAACGGCCAAGAATGTAAACAATGTGACGAAGGACATTTTTCCAGCGATGGGACAAAATGCACCCCGGCCCAAGAGGGATATTATGTCCCAAACAAAGGCGCAATCGGACAAACCCAATGCCTCGCGGGGTCATATACCGACCAAACGGGCCAATCTGCATGCACCGATGCCCAAGAGGGATATTATGTTTCAAAAGATGGCGCAACCGAACAAACCCCATGCCCCACCGTCTACCCCTATTCCGCGGCGAGCGCAACATCCATAGATGGCTGCTATCTGACAACCTACACTGGCTACTATGTCGCCAATGCTGGCGCGGGCCAAACCCCATGCCCCGCGAACTCTTATTGTACGGGTGGCTTCAATATTAAATACCAAGCAGTCGGAGGAGACGCATCATGCAGCGATGAAACACAGGGCCTCTACCCCTATTCCGATGCGGACGCAACATCCAAAAAAGACTGCTATGCGATTGTTAATCCGGGGAAGTATCTTACCGATGGCAATATAAAAGATTGCCCAACTGGCCAATACAACAGCAACACGCTCACTTTATCCTATAACAACACATCCAAATGCACCGATGCCAAAGAGGGATATTATGTCCCAAACAAAGGCGCAACCAAACCAACCAAATGCTCCGCGGGGTCATATACCGACCAACCGGGCCAATCCAAATGCACCGATGCCCAAAAGGGACATTATGTTTCAGGAGATGGCGCAACCGGACAAACCCCATGCCCCGTGGGGTCATATACCGACAAAACGGGCAAATCTGCATGCACAGCATGTCAAAGTGGCACAACAACAAGCGGTATCGGCCAAACTTCATGTAATGAAGACTGCGCATACAGTACTGGCGTATCATCATGGGAAACAGCAACGTTTGAAGCCGGCATAGTCAACAACCTGTGCAAGCCAAATTCCAGCGGATGCTCCGCAGGATATTATTATGATGATATGAATACTCAATGTAAATCATGCGACGCTGAAACAAGCGGCGTCTACCCCTATTCCGCGGCGAGCGCAACATCCATAGATGGCTGCTATCTGACAACCTACACTGGCTACTATGTCGCCAATGCTGGCGCGGGCCAAACCCCATGCCCCGAGCAATATTATTGTACGGGTGGCACCCCTGTTTACTTCGACGGAACCGGTGGCAGCTCCCAATGCCGCGCCCCCTATACCGAATCCCACACGGGCGCAACATACATAACTGACTGCTATGCGACTGTTTATTCGGGGCAGTATCTTACCGATGACAATATAAAAGATTGCCCAAGTGGCCAATACAACAGCGACACGTACGAATTATACTATAAAAAGACATCCAAATGCACCGATGCCAAAGAGGGATATTATGTTTCAGAAGAAGGCGCAACCAAAGAAACCCAATGCCCCCCCGGCACAACTTCATATACTGGCGCAACGGCAGTAACAGAATGTTTTTTCACATTAGGAAATTCCGGCATCAAATTCTGTAACAGCAAAAACAGTTGCTTTACCCTGCCAGGAACCGAATCTAACCCCGAACAAAAATATTATATTTATAAATAATAAAAAGAACCATAAAAAATCCCCAATTTGGGGATTTTTTAAAACAGTTTTATTCCATCAATTGCACCACGCACCATATCAATCTGAACCGTGCCAAATTTCCCCAGAACCCAATCCGCCGCATCCATTGGCAGACCAAAATCACGCGGGTGCGATATACCAATTCGAATTCTGCGATATTCACGACCAACATGCGCATCAATTGATTTAATTCCATTGTGCCCCGCACTGCCCCCACCAATTTTTTCGCGGCAATCCCCAACAGGAATATCCATGTCATCATGGATTACAATCAGATTTTCCAATGGTATCTTATAAAATGTCATCAATGCCTGAACCGCCATGCCGCTGTTATTCATAAACGTCTGGGGTTTAACAAAAATCACACGTCGCCCATCAATATCTACACGCGCGGTCAATGCATTTTTTTCACTGCGCCACATGGCGTCCATCCCCGCCAATGCATCAACTGCCATAAATCCAACATTATGACGTGTGCGTTCATATTGCACACCGGGATTGCCCAGTCCAACAATCAAAAACGGTTTATTTTCTTGCATACCAAATACCCTTTTTTTATTATAATATCATACAAAGGAGAAAACATGAACCCAAAATCTTTTGCTGTATTATCTGCAACTGCAATCATGCTGACCACTGGCACTGCAAATGCAAACTTGTTATTTGATATTTACATGGGCGGCACATACGGTATTGGCGGGCAAACAATTTTCACCGATGACAAAGATATTTCAAAATCTTCCACTTCATACGGCGCAGTCTTAGGCATGGACATTCCACTGTTCCGCATTGAATTAGAATATAATTATCTGGATTCTGCCAAAATTACCAGCAATTTCGGCATGGTAAACGCATACTTTAAAATTCCGACACCAATTCTAAAACCATACATTGGCGCAGGTATTGGTATGTCCTTTGACGCAAAATACACACCACATAATCTGCCGGAAACAAAAATTGATGACACCTTGGCATACCAGGGTATGCTAGGCGTGACTTTAAGCCTGCCTGCATTACCATTTAATATTGACATCGAAGGTCGCGCCCTGTACGCACCAAATATGTTCAAGATTGCAGACAATGACGTTAAATTCCTGCAATATGACGGACGCGTAAAATTACGCTATGTATTTTAATAAAGATTGGGGATTTACATGCTGACACTGATTGATGGGAATTCGTTATTATTTCGTGCATATTATGGCGTACACAGTCGCCTGACCCGCAGCGATGGCACGCCAACTGGTGCAGTATACGGATTTATGAACATGATTCTGCCGATTTTGGCATCTGCCAAACCTGATGACGAATTCGTATGTGTTTTTGACGCATCCCGCATCACATTCCGCCAGGATATATACCCTCAATACAAAATGAACCGCAGTGAAACACCTGCCGACCTGATTACCCAGGGACAAATGATTCAATCAGGCCTGATGGCAATGGGCGTACCGGTTTTATGTGTTCCCGGGGTCGAAGCAGATGATGTTATCGCGACATTGGCGCACCAAAACTGCACACGCACAAACGCCACACGAATTATCACCAGTGACAAAGACCTGATGCAATTGGTATCCGATTGCGTATATCTGTATGACGGTATGAAACAGCGTGAAATCCGCGAAGACGCCGTACACGAAAAATTTGGTGTAACCCCATCCCAGGTTATTGATGTCCAATCGCTGATGGGCGATTCATCCGATAATGTCCCCGGCGTTCCAGGCATTGGCCCAAAAAAAGCAGCCGAACTGATTAATCAATTTGGCACACTGGATGAATTATATGCAAACCTGGATGCGGTCAAAAACGAACGTATCCGCAACCTGTTGCGCGACAATCGCGAAATGGCATATATCTCAAAACAATTGGTAACATTAAAAACAGATGTTGACTTATCAGAACTGAAATTAACACCATTTGTTTTCAATACACCATCTGCCCTGGAATTTATTCGTACCCAGGTGGAAAGCAATTCATTGGCAACAAAAATTGAAAAATTATTCCCAATTGAAAAATTTGCAACCGCACCACTGGAATTTAAATTCCCAGGCAACGCATGTGAAATCCCAGATACCCCAATCGCCCCCACACAGAAAAAACGCGAAATAAAATGCGAAACTATCATCAGCGTTGATGCACTGCAAAAATATTTGGCTAAAATTGATAAAGTATTGGCGATTGACACCGAAACAACTGGTCTGAATCCAATAACTGACAAAATTGTTGGAATTTCACTGGCGGTAAATGATACAGACGGCGCATATATTCCAATTCGCCACCGCACAAAATCAGACGACCTGTTTGGCAGCGAAACAGATGCACCAAACCAGTTACCGCTGAACACCGTTTATAAATACCTGTGGCCTGTATTAACCAATCACGACATTATAAAAATTGGCCATAATCTGAAATACGACCTGCATATAATGGCGAACGAAGGATGGGACACCACGCAAATATCACCAATTGATGACACGATGCTGCTGTCATATATATTACATGGTACACTACATGGACATGGTCTGGACGAATTGGCCTTAAAATATCTGGGACATGAAAATATAAAATTTTCATCGCTGTTTCCACCCAAAACACGTGATGCAGATATGCACTTTGAATTCCTGACAATTGACGATGCATGCCAATATGCGGCCGAAGACGCATGCATTTGTCGCGCACTGTACGACTTAATGCGCCCAGAATTAAACCAGAAACCAGAACTGCGGCACCTGTACGAAACGTGTGACCTGCCCCTGATGCCAATATTGATGCAAATTGAACGCAATGGCGTAATGGTCGACCGAAATAAATTAAATCAACTGTCCACCATATTTCATGAAAAGATGCAAGATCTGGCCAACGAGATATGGCAACACGCCGGACACGAATTTAATATCGCCAGCCCGAAACAACTGGGGGTCGTGTTATTCGATGAATTAAATCTGCCCGCAAATAAAAAGCGTTCAACAGATGCAGATTCATTAAACGAATTAATTGACGCACATCCAATCATCGAAAAAATACTAAACTGGCGTTCAATCGCAAAACTGGCCGGAACATACGCAGACGCATTGCCGCACCAAATTGCATCAGACGGCCGTATTCATACAACATATTTACAAACCAGCACCAATACCGGCCGCCTGTCCAGTCGCGATCCAAACCTGCAAAACATCCCAATTAAAACAGCCCTGGGCGAAGAAATCAGGAAATGTTTTATTGCCGCCCCTGGTCACATGCTGATATCTGTTGACTATTCACAAATTCAGTTGCGTCTGCTGGCAGATATTGCTGGGATAAAAACATTCCGCGACACATTTAATAATGGTTCTGACATTCACGAACAAACCGCACGCAAGATATTTAATATAGACAACAATCAGCCCGTTCCACGTGATTTACGTCGCGCTGCAAAAACCATAAACTTTTCAATAATTTATGGGATATCTTCGTTCGGCCTGGCCGCACAATTGAATGTTTCACGCAGCGAAGCTAAAAATATAATCGATTCATATATGTCTGGCCTGCCAGAAATAAATGAATACATTGAAAGTACAAAGAAATTTGCAACAGAACACGCATGTGTTTATACCCCCTGGGGACGCCGTATTGAATTACCAGAAGTAAAAAATCCGCGCCTGCGCGCCTATGCAATGCGTGCCGCAATCAATGCACCAATCCAGGGATTTGAAGCCGATCTAATGCGACGTGCAATAGTTGAAATTGCAAATAATATCATCAAACCAAACTGTGATAAAATTCGCATGATTATGCAGGTGCATGATGAAATTGTATTCGAATGCAAATCAGAATACAGCGATGAATTTGCGCATAAAATCAAAGAAACAATGGAAACCATTGTTAAACTGTCTGTTCCATTGGTTGCAGAATACGTCATTGCACCAATATGGGGAAAATAAAAAACGCCCATATGGCGTTTTTTTAATCTTCTTTGAACAATCGTGCGGGGTCAACAGCCTTGTTTCCGCGGCGCACTTCCAGATACATTTCCGGTTTATCAGGATTCATACGCCCAATTGGTTCACCGGCTAAAACCTCTTGCCCCAGCATAACATCAATATTACCCAAATTTGTCATAACGGTATTATAACCATTCTTATGCGACATAATAACCACGCGTCCAAAACCACGGAAACTGTCGGCAAATTTAACAACCCCATCTGCCGGTGCCATAACCAATGCGTCACCACGCGTACGAACACGCCATCCGTCTGACTTTAATCCCAACGCAGTCTTTTCTGCGAATCGCACAACCACACGCCCACGCACCGGCAGGTTCAATTTTCGACGTGAAAAATGCGCATCTGCTGACATTTCAGAACTGCCAACACCCGCAGACAATTCCGAAATACTTTTTGCCTTGGCTGATAAATCACGTAATTTTTTCTGTAATGCAGAATGTTGACTTTTCAATTTTTCGTTCTGCGCACTGCGTGTTTTCAGCAATTTATCCAATTCTGTTTTTTGTTTTGCATATTTTTTCGCAGTTCTGTCCAATTTTTCTTTTTCAATAGCACGCTGTTCACGGATTTTTTCTAAATCCTTAATTTGCTGCTGGGCGCGTTCAATATCTTCGTCTAATCTGTCTGCAACCCCTGATAAAATCGCCGATGTCAAGACATATTCACGCATACTCTCCGAATCGAAACTGGGATGTGATGCTACAAACAAAATACTGGCAGCCGCATCCGCGACGCGCCCCCGATTCGCATCCATTTCACGATTTATTGCATCACGTTTCGCATCCAGTTCTTCAATTTTCTTGGCCATTTCTGCACGCTGTTCTTCCAGGGAACTAACCCTGTCTGCCGCCTGAACCAAATCTTTTTTGGTACGCGACACTTCGCGATCAGATGTTTTAACCTGCTGTTCTAATTTTTTGTTTTGTTGTTCTGTCTGCTTTATTTGTGCATTAATCTTGGACAACTCGCTGGCCCCAAGAACAGGGGTTCCAACGATAAATAACAAAGAAAAAATCGCCTGAATCTTCTTCATTATTTCTTTTTAACTTTCAAGAAAGTCTTTTTGCCTTTTTGCACCATAAATTCATCTGCAGCCACGACAACATGACGTACATCTGTAATTTTATTACCATCAATCTGGATTCCACCCTGTTCTACCATACGACGTGCCTCAGACTTTGATGGGAACAATCCCGTTGCGACCAAGAAATCCAAAATCGGCATTTCACCCAACATTTCAATTTCTGTACTTGGCACATTATCCATATTCGCCCCACCTGCGAACAACGCGTTTGCCGCTTCTTCGGCTGCAACAGCGGCATCATGTCCATGTGCAATTTCTGTTGCCGCAAAAGCCAACACTTTTTTAGCCTGATTTAATTCCGCCCCCTGCAACGCAGACAAACGTGCAATTTCATCCAATGGGATTTCAGTAAAGATTTTCAAAAATTTTTCTACTAAATCATCTGGGATATTGCGGAAATACTGATAGTATTCATACGGCGTTGTCTTATCTTCATTCACCCACACAGCATTACCGGCAGACTTTCCAATTTTATTACCATTCGCATCTGTAATCAAAGACGTTGACAAAACAAACGCTTCCTTGCCTAATTTTTTACGAATTAATTCGATTCCCATGATTGCATTTCCCCACTGGTCTGCACCACATGTCTGCAAAATACAATTATGTTCACGATACAGGGTTAAAAAATCAACTGCCTGGAATGTCATATAATTAAATTCCAAGAACGTCATTCCATTATCCAATCTGCGCTTTACCGAATCCATTGACAGCATACGCGGAACAGTAAAATCAGTCCCGAAATCACGCAGGAAATCCAAATGACTGTAATTCTTCATCCAATCATAATTATCCACCATAACCGCATCAGATTCCCCATCACCAAACTTAAAGAATTTCGAGAAAGACTTTTTCAACCCCGCAACATTTTTTGCCAATATCTCTTCAGTCATCATTGGTCGTCCTGAATCGCGCCCAGACGGATCACCAATACGTCCTGTTGCGCCCCCCACCAATGTGATTGGTTTATGTCCATATTTCTGCAGCCAACGCATCATCATAACCGGTACCAAATGCCCAACATGTAATGAATCTGCCGTTGGGTCAGACCCCAAATACGCCGTAATTTTCCCTGCATTCAATGCATCATTCAAACCGTCAATATTTGATGTCTGATTAATAAAGCCACGTGCCTGTAATTCCTGTAATAATTCGTTCTGCATAAAACACACCTTTTTTATCAAAAAAATAATAGCACGCAAACGCGTGCTATGCAAGGGAACGCAACAAATTATTTTGTTGCCTGATGATAATCCTGAATCAATTTTTTCTGAATATCTTCGTTTATTTGTGCGAACGTCTTGCGCTTTCCATTTTCATCAATATATGGCACGCGCCCAACCGTTTCCAAATAACACGAATCCAAACCAACCGTTCTATCTGGATGGAAACAGTACACCAATCGTCCCTTTGTATCACCATCAACTGATGGCAAAACAAATTCAGATATCTTTTTAAATTCGGGTACTTTGGCAGTATCAACAAAATCGCCAAAGAAAGATTCAACCATTTTACCGTTAACGGTATATGTCATACAACCCGATTCTGGATGTGATTTAACATTCTTAACCGCTGATTTAATCTTTGGATTTTTTAAGACATGGTTTACAAAAAAATCATAAGAATCATATAAAGTAAACGTTTTTAAATTTATTTTATTTCTCAAATCCTTATCATACGACAGCATATTTGCAATATCTGCAAACCAATCCGCTGATTGCACAGGATGCAATTTATCATCAACGGATACCGCCAAATCCAATAAAGATGCAGTTGGCATAAATTTAAACAATAATTTTTTCACATTATCACGCCCCAATAACCTTAGAAATCTTTTTGGAAAGCATGACAAAAATTTTTCCATTTCTTCTTGGCTGGCCAACATACCACGTCCTGGTTGTAATCGATCTAACATACGCAGTACAGAATTACGTAATTCTGGCTTTGCAACCCATGAACCATTTGTTTTCAACTGCAAATGCCATCCACGATCTAAAACATTATGCGCACTTCCTTCCAGATTTATCAGTGCCTCATTAAAAATCTCGCCACCAGTAAAAACCACTGTTTCATAGAATCCAGGCACAGTAGAAAATTCATTTAAATAAAAATCCACATCTCCTGATGTAATAATATTACGTGACAACTTCGGATTTGCATGCATATAACAGCCTGGGCACGACAAATTACAATGATTTGTCATATAAAATTGCAAATCAAGATCATAATCTTGCGTATTATTTAGCACATTTGAAACAGACCTAGAAAAATCTTTATCAAACCTAAAATCATTAGACATAATTTTTATATTCCTTTTAAAAGTCCAGCTATCCAGGATAATATAGAAAAATTCCCCTGTACAGGGGAATTTAAATAAATACAATTTAAATTTAGCGTGTCTTAATCAAATCCGCCAACATACATCCATTACCACGCTGGAATGGATTAAAGTTAGAATCAATCACAACATCATCTGCTGCAACTGCTTCTTCTGTATAAAACTCTTCGGTCTTTGGATTAATAAATGCTTCCAATGTACCATTGCCACGCAAATTGTATGTATTAACCACACAATTACCAGAAAAAGTGCACTTTCTACCCTGTAGTTTATCACAATGTGCACAAATATCACATACTGACATAATTAAATCCTTTTTTATTTGTCAGCACAACATTAATACATTTTTATTGTTTTGTCAACTATTATTATTAAATATAATATTTATTAAAAATCCCCACCATCGTGGGGATTATTTCTATATTTTTTCAACACGATCCACATCTATTTCTGTTTTAAAGATTCCACGATCAACCTCGCCATACAATTTCACTGAATCTGTCGGCATAATCGTCTGGCCACGCCATTCGTCATCATCAATCTCAACCGTAATTGATCCTGTTGCGTCTTCAAACAAATATTTTTCATGGCCCATACGCTGAACAATGTGCCCCTGAACAACAACTGGCACATCATCACGCATTTCATTTACTTGTTTGACTGTAACAATTGTTTCATTTCCACCGACAAAACCACCTTTGGTATTTACAGCAGTTTCTGCAACTACCTGTTTTTCCACTGGGGCTGGCTCAACAAAATCCGCAATTGCCGCATCTGCAAACAAAACACCCAATAACATAAAACAAGATAATTTTTTCATATCATTCTCCTTATTTTTTTATATACAAATATCATAATACATTAATCAAAAAAAATAACCAGGAAATTAATCAAAATTATAACCGCCCAAATGGGCGGTTTATTTTATGCGGCCTTCTTTGCATCCTTCAACACCTCAATTGGTGCTTTATTCCCTAATACAACATCTGCATCAATTATAATCTCTGCCAAATCTTCCTTGTCCGGTGCATCAAACATAGGTTGCATCAGAATTTTTTCCAAAATGCTGCGCAATCCACGTGCCCCTGTTTTGCGCGCAACCGCCATTTTCGCAATTTCACGCAATCCATCTTCTGTGATATTTAATTTCACATCATCCATTTCCATCATTGCAGCAAACTGCTTTACAATTGCATTCTTTGGTTCCGTCAAAATTTTGACCAACGCATCTTCATCCAACGCATCCAGTGTTGTAATTACTGGCAAACGACCAATTAATTCTGGAATGATACCGAACTTCACCAAATCTTCTGGTTCAACATCTTTCAAGAAATTCTTTGCGTTACGTTCTTCCTTGGATTCAACATAGGCCCCAAAACCAATACCGCGTCTTTCACTGGTGCGATTACCGATAATCTTGCTCAAACCATCGAATGCCCCACCACAAATAAATAAAATCTTGCTGGTATCCAATTGTACTGTTGCCTCGCCCGGATGTTTGCGACCTGCCCCACCTGCTGGGACATTTGCAACTGTGCCTTCAATTAATTTCAATAATGCCTGCTGAACCCCTTCACCTGAAACATCACGTGTTAAAGACGGATTTTCAGATTTACGTGAAATCTTATCAATTTCATCAATATAAATAATTCCACGTCCGGCGCGCTCAACATCAAAATTCGCATTCTGTAACAATCGTGTCAGAACACTTTCAACATCATCGCCAACGTATCCAGCCTCGGTCAAAGTGGTTGCATCTGCAATTGCAAACGGTACATCTAAAATACGCGCCAATGTTTGTGCAAATAATGTCTTACCGGTACCAGTCGATCCGATCAACAAAACATTAGACTTCTGTATTTCAACATTTGAATTTACCGCGACATTATGACGCTTATAGTGATTATAAACCGCCACCGCCAGGGTACGCTTTGCCGTGTCCTGTCCAATAATATATTCATTCAAGAAATTGTAAATTTGTGATGGCGTTGGTAATTTTGCTGCATCTTTGCTAACCTCGCGACGATTATCATCCGCCATAATATCATTACACAGATTGATACATTCGTCACAAATACAAACATTACGTCCACTGACCAATTTCTTTACTTCATATACAGCCTTGCCACAAAAACTGCAAAACTGCTGATTATTATTTTCTGTATTTGGTGTTTTATCATCACTCATATCACATCCTCAACATTGGATAATTAATTGCATTTACGTTCCAAAATACCATCAATCAGGCCAAAATCTTTGGCCTCGCACGGACACATCCAATTATCACGCTCCATTGCATCAAACAATTCTTTTTCTTTTTTACCTGTAAATTCCGACATCTGTTTGATTAATGTTTTTTTATTTTTCTGATATTGCGTTAAACGAATTTCCATATCAGTAATTTGCCCCTCGGCCCCAGCCAATGGTTGATGAATCATAATTTGAGTATTTGGCAAAACGAAGCGTTTTCCTTTTTCACCAGCCGCCAACAACACAGACCCCATTGATGCAACCAATCCCATACCAATTGTTGAAACAGGTGCCTTGATATACTGCATTGTATCCATAATTGCCCAACCCGCTGAAACATCACCACCCGGGGAATTAATATACATTGAAATATCAGCATTTGGGTTTTCAGATTCCAAGAACAACAATTGTGCCACAATACTGTTTGCCATTGTTGGTTCAATCTGACCATTAACCATAATAATTCTGTCGCGCAACAAACGTGAATAAATATCAAATGAACGTTCACCACGTGGCGATTCTTCTATAACCATTGGTATCAGTGCCATAATAAAAATCCTTTTAGTATCTGTGAAATTATACCATATTAAAACCCGATTCGCGAATTTATCATATATATAGATAAAAACAACTAAAATACAATATTTGACAAATAGTTTTTTTAATATAAAATCAGCGACTATGAATAACGAACACACACCTGGATTTTATGCAATTGAAGAATATCGTTGCAAACGCATATACAATGCAATAAGCAATAATCAACCTATTTCTGATTATTGCATAAACATAACATTTGACAGAATAAATGCGATACAAAACAGACCTGTTTATAAAGATATCAGTATTGATTACGCAGAAGAAATTGCATACAAACAAAAGAAAAAATTTTTTCAAAAATTAATACAACACATAAAATAAAAAGAAACGCCCACTTGGGCGTTTCTTTCATTTAGAATCACAGCCAAATTATTTATCCAACGCTGCCTTGATTTGTGCGGCTGGAATTGCGCCTGGGAACGCTTCTTCACCGATAATCAAGAATGGAGTACCTGTAATTTCGAAACGATTCGCCAATTCACGAACATTTACCAATTCAGCTGCAACAACAGATCCCTTCATATCTTCTTTCAACTTTGCAGTATCCAGACCAGCTTCTTCTGCAAATTTCATCAGATTTTTTTCAATAGCTGCTGCCAATTTATCCTGATCTTCAATTTTGCCTTCTGGACGATATTCACGTGTCATAACAATGTCTGCGAATTTCGCTGCCTTGGCTGGGTCCTGAATCTTTGCAGCAATCATTGCACGTGCTGGACCATCAGACATTACACCATGAATTGAAAAGTTTTTCATAACTACGCGAACATCATCACGTTCTGCCAAAACAGAATCCAATTCACCATGTACACGACGGCAATAACCACAAGAAGCCGCTGTCCAAACATAGATTGTTTTCTTTGCTTCTGGGTTACCCAAAACCGGCGCATTTGCAATCATTTCATCTGCATGGTTGCGAACATATTCACGAACAGCTTTATTCTTCTGTTCATTCAACTGTTCCTGCATAGATTCAACCATCTCCTGGATGATTGCAGGATTAACACTTGTCAAATAATATGGCATATACAAACGGCAAACACTGCCTGCTACCATAATAATAGCAATAACTTTTATTGCTTTTTTTACCAACTTTGCACCCGCTGCCTGTTTTTTTGCATCATGCTTCAGCATCATGCCACCAAACATATACAACGCGATACCTAATACCAGTACCAAAATTGTCCAAGTCATGATTTTTTCTCCTTGTTATGTTGAACGAGATTTACAATAGCAAATTAAAAAAAAATCGCAAGGAATAAATGTGCAAAACTCAATCAAAATTTAACATTTTTCGTCCGATTGGGAATTGAACCCCCTGCCCCACACAAACGCTTTCTAAAAATCGGGCTGTCACTGCTGGCCCTAATGGCAACTTATACAATTTATCCACATACGGCACTGCACAAGCCGCACACACAGCCCTCCCCGTACGCGGCGACACATACAGCAAATCATTCTTGGAACCACATCCCGCACACACAGATAAATCCAGCGCATATCCTAATTCACGCAACAATGCGATTTCCCATTCCAGATATGAATTAAAATCTCCATCGCTTAACCGGTGTAATAAAACCAACGTTTCTGCATACAAATTTTGATACACTTCACGCTCTGGCAATAAAGCGGTCAAAATATCAAACGCCGCATTCATTGCCAACAAAGATTTTGCATTCATCATCATTGCCCCTGCAAGATTTTTTTCCACCTCCCAATGAAAAAGGCCCAATTGAGATTCTAAGCGTGCACCCCACGTAACCGAACCGTATTGCCCAACCATCGGGCGATTATTTTTTGCCACCAACGCCCCACGCAACATGCCAACCAACACACCACTATCTGGGGTAAAAATCCGTGCGACACAGTCCCGTTCATTAAACGGTCTTAATGCGATTAAAATACCGACGGTTTCTATCTTCATACCCTGCAAGTATAGTTATTTTTTATCTCTAAATCAATCTAACCTTTCATTAGCAAAAACATTGACAAAGAGTTCATTTGTACTATATTTATAGTGTACGTGTAGTGCACCGAACAAGACACGAGGTTAAATGAAGTCCAAGACCAGATTTTTATCATTCATTTTATGTGGCCTGACATTGGCCATGCCTGTCTTGGCAAATGACTGCGACAGTGAAATTTACCGTCGCTATAACCCGGACAAATGTATCAACCATAAAACAACACCAGAAAATAAATTATCTTTTGGTACCACTGCCGCTGTTACCGGTGGTGCACTTGCGTTGATTGGTGGCACGGCGGCCATATTGGGATTAACATCTTCTGACAACAACACTTCGCACACCACGATGCCCACCATGGCAACAGACAATAAAATGGTTGGTGGCGACGTTGATTCAGCCGCACTAGAATCAGCATTTTCAAATTCTGAATACATCCGAAACACTAGCCAGTACAACGACATACGTGTGGCATATTCATTGGCACGCGGATATACCGGCGCCAATTCTAATATTGCTGTTTTTGATTTTGGACGCAACACATGGCATGGTGGCAATGTTGCGTATTTAGCATCTGGCCTGATTGCACCAAATGCATCCGTCACGTCATATCAGGTTGCAGAATACGGCGAAAAATTCTATTCTTTTAATCAGATTGGTGACATAATAAGAACCGCCACATCATCAAACGCCAACATATATAATTTTAGTTGGGAAATTACAAATGTATCTGCAACACAGATTCGTAATCGTCAGCACCTGATAAATATAACCAGTCAAAATTTTATTAATTCATTAACGCACGCCGCATCAGATAACGACGCAATATTTGTATGGGCGGCCGGCAATGGATACAATTCCGAATCAAACGCATTGGCTGCCCTGCCATTACACTTTAATGAATTACAAGGTCACTTTGTGAATGTAGTTGCCTGGGACAGTGAAAAAGAAGCCTTGGCAGAATTTAGTAATCAATGTGGCATCACAAAAAATTATTGCATAACTGCACCAGGCGTTGCACTAGACTCCCCAAAAACAAACAGCCCACTGGACGGCACCAGTTTTGCTGCCCCGATTGTATCTGCTGCCATCGCAGTTATTCGCGAAGCATTTCCATACATGAAGTCCAATGAAATCACAGAATTATTATTTGAAACAGCACGCGATCTGGGCGTTGCTGGCATTGATGAGGTATATGGTCATGGAATGCTGGATCTGGAACGTGCCACGCGTCCTGTTGGCACAACATTGGTACCATTGGCCAGCGGAGAAACCGTTTCACTGCGCACCGCGCACATCAGCGGTCCAATCGGACACAAAATCAAATCAGAAAACATCAACTTTGCATTTATCGATAGTTTTGGTCGTGCATTCAAAACACGAATGAATGATAATATCAGCATCAAAAATCGCAGCGTTGGATACGATCACCTAACAGCAAACAACACAATCAGTGCCAACTTTGCCAATATAGAATTTGGTTTTCGTAATTCAAACCTGATGCATGGAAACGGGTTCATGGGAACAACTGAAAAACAGTTAACAACATTTATTGGCTTTAACAACAAATTCAAAATGGGCGACACAACACTATTTCAAAAAGCGTCCATCGGTTTTACAAGACCAACACCAACAGCAGAATCCATGATTGACGGATTTTCACGCATAACAACCGCATCTGTAAAATTTGGCGCAAAAATTGATGATTTCAGCATATCAATTGGCACCCCAGAAACAATTATATCCGGCAACATGTACCTGAATATACCGACCGGTCGTCGCACTAATGGTGAATACACATATGCTAATCATAAAATTAACCTGGTCGACACACCTGCGATTGAATATAATGCATCATACAAATTTATAACCGCTGGATTCGTAGATAACCCATACGGACGCGATGAAATTTATGCAATCACACGCATCAAAACAATTTTTTAACAAAAACACGATAAAAACACCTTGCTTTTTTATATCTTTATTGGTCAAATCAGTCATAGATAATTAAAACAAAAAAAGGAAGTGACATGGCAGGAAGCATCAATAAAGTCATCTTGGTCGGCAATATTGGCCAAGAACCCCAGGTTCGTACAATGGGCAGTGGTCAGAAAGTAGTAAGTTTTTCCCTGGCAACATCTGACAGATGGCGCGACCGCGCAACTGGCGAACAAAAAGAACAAACAGAATGGCATCGCGTTGTAATTTTCAACCCAAATTTAGTTGATGTTGCCGAACGCATGTTGCAAAAAGGAACAAAATTATACCTAGAAGGTTCACTGCGCACACGCAAATGGCAAAACCAAAGTGGCGCAGACGTATTTACGACCGAAGTTGTCCTGAATCCATTTGGTGGCCAAATGGTAATTTTGTCAGGCGCAAAAACAATGGATGGTGCCGGTTCTGAATATACGGCCGCGGCCCCATCATCTGCCCCACGCGAAGAAATATCTGTGGCAGACATTGGCGACGACATTCCATTCTAAAAAAATCCCCCAACTGGGGATTTTTTTTATACACAAATCCAAACACACAATAAAAAAACATCCCCATAACAAAGGGGGATGTTCTTATTTTCATCACAGAAAAATTATTCTGCATCTGTCGCCGCTGCTTCTGCAACAACTTCTTCTGCTTTTTCTTCTGCTGCTTCAGCAACTGGTGCTTCTTCAACTTCTTCTACCTTTTTGGTACCGAATGTCAAAGATTTACCTGCAACCAATGCTTCGATTTCGTCTTGTGACTGTGCAACATAAATCTTCACAGGGACAATAACATCTGGATGCAATGCAATCTGTGTTTCGAAAACACCAACTGTTTTAATTGGCGCACCCAACATAACCTGTGCAGATTCAACAGAAACATTTGCAACTTCTTTCAACATACGTGCAATATCACGTGTTGAAACAGAACCATACAATTGGCCTGTATCACCCGCCTGGCGAATCATATACAGTTTTGCATTTTTAACTGCATCAACATTTGATTCTGCTGATTTCTTAGCAGCTTCCTGACGCGCAGTCAATTCTGCCTTTTTCGCTTCGAACAATGCAACATTTTCACGTGTGAAACGCATTGCCTTGCAGTTTGGCAACAGGTAATTACGTGCATAACCTGTTTTAACTTCTACTGCATCACCGATATTACCCAGCTTTGTAATTTTTTCTGTTAAAATAACTTTCATTTTATCTGTCCTTAGTTTTTATAAGTTAGGGAAAATCCCAAATATCTATATGGATGTAATTAAAAATAAATTATGTGCAGTGATGGGAAGTGTTTGATGGTTCGCCGTGTACAAATGCTACATAAGAACCAACAAACACAACCAACAACCACAGAATTTATTTTTAGCCCAGATTGTTGCGAACGAATGGCATCAATCCCAAATGACGTGCACGTTTAATAGCAGTTGCTAATGCGCGCTGATCTTTCTGGGAAACACCACTGATACGACTTGGCACAATTTTACCACGTTCTGTGATATAATGTGACAAAGTCTTAACATCTTTATAATCAATAACCTTGCCCTTTAATGGGTTTGATTTTTTACGATAAATTGCTGCACGAACTGCCATTATTCTGCCTCCTCTGTATTCTTTTTCATCATGATAGAAGGTGTAGATGACAATTCATCAACACGAACGTTCAAGAAACGGATAACGTCTTCGTCAATGCGTGAACGACGTTCCAATTCTGTGATTTGACTGCCAGGCAATTCAATGTTTAACATAACATAGTGTGCCTTGCGATTTTTACGGATGATATATGCCAAATTCTTCAAGCCCCAGAATTCTGTTGCTTTAACATCACCACCCAATTCTTTGATGATTTCTGCAAACTTCGCCGCTTTTTCTTTCACCTGCGGTTCAGTCAAGTCCTGGCGGAAAACCAGTACACTGTCATAGTAAGCCATTTTTATTTTCCTATGGTTTATCAGCCGATGACCCCATGCCATCAGCAGGAACGCCACAAATTATGACGTTTTTTCAACAAAAATCAAGTATTTTTTAAATACAGCAAACAAAAAACGCCCCGACTGGGGCGTAAATCTGTGTAAATCCAAATTATTTTTCCAAGATATCAACAACCTTTACCTTGAACACAACAGATTTTCCTGCCAAATCAGGAACATATTCTGTTGGGAATGTAATATTGATATCACGTTCTTCACCTTCACTCATACCAATAACCTGGTCTTCAAAACCTGGGACGAACTGACCGCTGCCCAATTTCAATGGAAAGTTCTCTGCTGTACCACCTGGGAACTGAACCCCATCCAAGAAGCCCGCAAAATTAATTACAACCGTATCACCATTTTCTGCAACTGGTGTTTTTTCACCACAACCTGCCAATCCCAACATTGCTAATACCCCCATAACTGATGCCAATTTTTTCATTTTTCTTTCCTTTTGCTTATGTTAATTATTGTAAACACATCTGAAACCATATTCGCGCATAGTTGCACCTTCAGCCTCTATTCTGTAATCAAAATATGGTGTTGGACGCATTGCATCAAACGACGGCTGATCATACACCATCACAATACTGTCAGCATTACGTCCACAAACACGTTTCATTTCATAATCTGCAACCGCCGCCAAAACAGTCCGCGAATCGCCATCAATATCCATACCATCTGCATTTTGCATCAAGCGCAAACGCATTTCTCTTAAATCAGTATTTCCCAACAAAATCTGGACACGAACCATTGCACCTTTGTATTCCTGCCAACGGGTTTCCATACGGGAAGTGTTCCAACGATTTGAATTTCTTTCTTTTTCTTCGGCTGTCTTTGGCTTATACGAATCGATATTTGCATATTGATTATCAGACTGCATAAAAGAACTGGTGCGTTCATTATACAATGGTGCATCTTCACCACCTTGGGCAAAATCCTGGACATTATATGGTGCATCCATCCCGGTACAACCTGCCAGAACCAAAACACCCAACAGCATAAACAAAAACGATTTTTTCATATCTTTTTCTCTCTTTTTTTTGATTTTAACAAATAAACCTTTTTGATTCAAGTCACGATTTATGGTAAAATTACCTTAATGTCAAACATAGTTCTTGAATCTTTACTAAAACCACTGGAAGAATTTTACAAACCATCGTTTGTAGAAGAAATTGCAATTAACCACGCCGGTGAAGTATGGATGCGCCTGCACGGTGCACGCGTACCATGGGTATCATACCAGGCAGAAGTATTAAGCAAACAATACCTGATTGACCTGATACATACTGTCGCAAATATCTACGAACGCCCATTTGATCCAATTCATGGGACACCAGTAGTATACGCTACCCTGCCGGGCAATCACCGCTTTACTGCAATTGCTGGTCCAAATGTTCAATATGACGAACGTGATATAACCGGTGGTGTAGCATTAAACATTCGTGGTGGTGGCGCCCATGATACCAGCTTTGAAAACTATCACCTGAAACGTGGTCAAGAATTATTAAAGGTAAAGCCACGCGAAAACATTCGCCCTGACGATCCATACGACCGATTAATGACAGCCATCAGTGACGGCAGTCCGATTTTAATATCAGGTGCAACCGCTACGGGGAAAACAACATTTTTAAATCACATGTTAACATTGATTAACAAAAACAGTCGTGTTATAACTGTCGAAGACGCACGCGAAATCCGTGTTCCCCAGGCGAATCGGGTTCACTTTATACTGTCACGAACGGAACAGTCTAATAACTTTAACTACGCACGCCTGCTGGATTTGGTTGTACGCATGACACCCGACGTTATTATTGGGGGCGAAATATCAACCGACAACGCGGCAATTTTGTGGGAAATGTTAGGAACTGGTCACGATCATTTCTATACAACAATCCACGCCGAAAGTGCAGAAGCCGCCTATGCCGCATTTGCAGATCGCATTTTGCATACCCAACCGGCATATGACCGCACAGATTTAATAAACGAAATGAAAAAGAAAATTCGTGTTGTACAATTATCACGCGATGGCGCACTGCGTGCAGTAACCGAAGTAGTATAAATTAAGGAAAAATTATGTCAAAATACAAACGACCAATAATAACTGACCCAAACATTAATATTCCTGGCACAACAATGAAAGAACGTTTAAAAAAATATGCCGAAGAAAAACAAGAATATGCACGCATTCGCGAAGAAGAACGCCTGAACGAATATTGCATAATCGATGTTTTTTTTAATTGTATCGATAAAATCAACAACGCATTTTCAAAACAAAAAACAAAATAAAAAGCGCCCAAACGGGCGTTTTTTTTAAACAATCCTGCGACGTATCAAACCAAACAACGCAAACCCCAACAACAATACCATAATAAATATAAATATTGCTGTTGCGACGTCTTGATGTTCTGCGAATGGCAAATCTACATTCATTCCATAATATCCGACTATCACTGTTGGCACGACCAAGATAATATTCCACATGGTCAAACGATTAATGTTCGTATTTGAGTCCATATTAATAACACTTTCGAACGTCTCCTTAATAGATTTCAACATTTTACTATATGATGTCACAACTTCGGTTGCCTGCGCCAACTCAATCCGTGCATCCTCAGCCAATTCTTGTGCATCATCAGTCTTTACAAATCCACGTACTTTTTCCAATTTATCTAGCACTGCCACATTACCACGAATACCTGCCATATATAATGTATAACTGTTTTCTACTTCTAACAAATCCATTAATTCTTTCTTACGAATACGTTCCAACAACACATGTTTTGATGCAACAACACGCTTATTCAATTCCTTTAACATTCGCAGATAAGATTCCGCAATATAATAGATAATATTCAAGATAAATTCTTCACGCGACGTCTTTTCAGATTTTTTTATTCTGTCCAACAAATCACATCTTTTACGACAAACCGTAATAACCCGATTCGCAGAATAAATAATAGACAACGGTTCTGTATGCCACAACGTATCCGATTCGCGATTAATAATTGGGAAACGTACAATTATAACCTTGTAATCATCTTCGATTTCCAGGCGCGGCTGTTCATCTGGATCCAAAATATCAGATATCGTATCTTCATCAATTTTATATTCATTCTGCAATTTTTCAAAATCTTCATGATCAGGGTTTCCAACATTAACCCACGAGAATGTCTTTAATTTTTCAGTTATAAACATGGCATCCTCCTTTTGATTCTGTTGCAATCAGTCTAAATCAATAACAAAAAAAAATCAATAAAATCTGGGAATATAAAACCATATTTTTTACCCCATACACATGCTAAAATCTAACCAACACCCAAAAGGCAAAATCATGGCAAAAAAAGTCGAAAAGAAATTCAAACAGAACACCAGCGCATTTACAATTGCACATTACATTTTATTATTTCTGGTTACAGGTTTGTGTATATCAATAATCGCATGGATAATGATAACCAGAAATAACAACACACCATCCAATAACATATCGCAAAACATAATTCATGTAAAAAACAGCGATCCCTGCGTCCAACGCGTAAACGAAATCGTTACACAAATGTGGACACTAAACCCACGTGCAGTTCCCGAAAAATACTGGGTAATTGCCACAAACTACCTTAATCAACCATTTAAAAGCCAAACTTACGGTATATGCGAAGACATTGCATTCACATGCCACGCCGGTCAAATCAGACAAGATTGTGATCCATGCGCCGTACCTGCTGCGCGCGCATACGCCATGAAAATACATATTAATGATTTAATCTCTGAAAATTGCGCACCCACGCAACCCGAAAACTAACGCTTTTTAAATGGCACCGACAACAATTGCAAAAAATACGGCACATCAGTTTTATTTATAATTTTGCGCAATTTATCACGATGCGCATCAGACAAAACTAAACATCCGGTATCAACACCCCGACACGCACACCAGTCCTTGAAAGCCTGTTGTTTTCGACGTTCTGCCTGTAATTCTGTTGCGTTTAAATTTGAATTATTAAATCGAATTACGAATTCGTATACATCACACGGATGAAATTTAAAACCAACCCCCAACAAAAAACATAAAACACGTCCCCAATCGCGATATATTTCAAGTCTTTCTGGATAATCAAATCGAACAGACGGATTCGCCGCCCAAATATATTGCGCATAATAATAAGACACACGTGCTGCATTATCAAAAATCGTGGCACCGGGGAATCGATTTTTCTGTTGAATATATTGACATGCAATCTTATAGATAAATTCTAATTTATATGCATCATTAACAATTTCATCGCTGGTTAACCCTGGAATATTATAATTATATGAAAATTTATATGTTGTACGGAATCCTGCGTCACGCAAACTATTATCCAAAACAACTGCGCTGGATTTTATATCTTGATACAACTCGATATTTTTATTTGCATATTCCTGGGGTGACATCCGTGCGTTCTTAATACAACGCCAGTCAACATCCGTAACCTGATGCACAGAATCTTTTAAATCATTAACTGTAAACAAATCACCATTTTTAATCATCTAAACGACCACACCTAAATCATCTTTGCCCATATTTAGATAATTTTTTAAAATAATCATTAATATTCAACGCAGCATTAAAAGACGACTTTGCGAACAAATCCTGTGTTGTCGCACCAACATTATCTGCCGTATCATCAACATAACAAATTGGAATTTCTGGATTATGAATAGGTAATCTGAAAAAGTCCTTATCCTGCTTATGAATTACATAGACAGACCATTCACGTTCCAACCGAATAAAATCTTTGCAGTCATGCAAGGCATTCAAAATATTTCTAATATTTTTTGTTGCATCCTGCCCCGACTTAAAAAAGAAACGCAAAGGAAACAATTCCTGTTGTTTTTTTGGAAGAATATTACAAAGCAAACTGTTTATATCAAACAAGTTTTGTGCTTTTATACCCATAGTCTGCATATAATCCCGCAAAGTTTTACAATTACGTGCACCACCATAACAAGAGGTTAAAACGTTTGAGTTGTGATAGACCGCATTAAATTGTCGATCTTCCAATTTAAAGGACTCTGGAAATTCATAAAAAGACAAAACCCTGTCATCATGTTCCACAAGCGTTTCGTTCATTATATCAAAATAAACATCACGCCAATCTAACTTTTCTTCTAAATCTTGGTCACGCACACAGGCAGGCATACTGACACCATCTGGCAACTTATAGATTTTAAATCTGTACACCATATTATATCCGTGACGATTTCTAAAGACCAATGGTCTGATACGCCCTTTGTACTTTAACTTACCAAACGTAAAATCATACAATATCCAATTATCAGCTTTACACCAAGAATTTATAAATTTATACATAAACTCTGGATTTAAATATTCACTTTTTACCATTTTTAACCCTAAGCGCTTGACAAATTATTTTTTCATACAAAAAATACACCATGTTTTATCGAATGTCAAACATATAAAAAACGGGCCATTTGCCCGTTTAAATTCTTATGGTCGGGGTGACAGGATTCGAACCTGCGACCCCTTGCACCCCATGCAAGTACTCTACCAGGCTGAGCTACACCCCGACAACGCCAGACATAATAATTCAGCCTTTAAAAAAATACAAATACTTTTTTTAGGAAAAGGCACGTATTGTCCTGGCACCCCATGGCAATATATTATTAATACGTCCGGACTAAATCAAATAAACATAAACAACAAAAGGAAACAAAATGTCAAAAACAGAAAACAAAGGCTGTAAATGCAAAAACTGTTCTAATATGAATAACGATATGTGCGATAAAAAAGCCGACTGCAACAAAAAAAATTGTGACAAATAAAAAATCCCCGCCAATCGGCGGGGATTCTTATTTCGCACTTTTTTTTTAGAACTGACTGCGGAATTTCAACATACCAGTCTGTGATGTATAATCCTTGTGCAGATCCAAATCATACATCAATGTGACTTTCAAACCTTTATAGTCTGCAGTCAAACCGATACCAAATTCACCGCCCAAACGGTTCATCTGTTCACCCGCGACCTTATATGATGCAACCCCTGGCATATCAACAACAGCGGCATCAGCTTCGCTAATCAGGTCATATGTCAATGCTGCACGCAATTCTGGTTGCAGTTTTACAGCCCAATCATTTTCAATTGCGAACGCATATTTCAGACCTGCAACAGCTGTCAACAAATCTGTATCTACTGCTGCAACCTTGGCGCCTGTTTCTTTGGTGTATTCATCCTGGGCAATATGCAGATAACGTAAACCAGCATCGGTTGTAATACCTGTTGCAAAATCATAACCTGTCATGATTTGTGCACCATATGAATCAACGTCATACACATCATTAATTTTTGTGTTTAAAATGTTTGTTTCTTCATCATATTCAGACATAGTATATGTCAGCGCCAAATTTGCGAACCATTTATTTGGTTTATACTGACCATAGACAAACAATGTCTTGCTGTCGATATCTGTATGTCCACGACCATCAGAATGAACATCAGAATTATTGAACGCCAAACCACCACCCAATGTGTATTTGCCATCAATTACTGTATCCATACCAAATGCGACACCACGTGTATACCCATGGAATTGATCGTCCAATTTTGATTTGTTAAACAAACCATGCATCCAGAAACCATTTTCCTGGGCCGTATCACCACCGGCACGTCCCATCGCTACACCGCCGGACATACGCCCAGACGCCAAAGACAGCACCTGATTCTGAACAGATGATGCAATCGACTGTGCAACTGGTTTGTCTTCTGGATTCAGTTTTTTGGATTCCTGTTCAACCAATTCCGTATTGCCAGAATTCAAGATTTCCTGCAATACCAACGAGATATTTTGCATTTTATCACTGTGTGAATTCGCCAATGATGCAACCACACCCGCTGCCTGTGTTGTCAAACCGGTATCTGCCGCCAAATCTTCAACAGATTTTGTTGTGACTTTGATAACACCATTATCCAACTCTTCAACCAAATAAGAATCACCATAGGTTATCTTGCTGAACTTTGCAATATTGCCATCAAAGATATCATATTCCCCAACACCACCAACAGACAATTGCAATTCTGCCGTATCCTTAATATTCAACAAACCTTCATCAGCAAGCAAACGACCATACGAACGATTACTCAAAACAGACAATGTGACTGTACCTTCAATAGTAATCGCACCTTGCTTAATCGTAGAATTACCAATATCCAACGTGGCACCTTGCGCCAATGTCAGCGTACCATTACCCAAAATACCACCACCAATCGTGGTCGTACCATCTACAATATTCAGTTCACCATCATTGTAAATATCATTCAAGCCCTTTCCTGCAAAATTATTTACAAATGTATTATTTCCCGACATTGTGATAATGCCACCATCATTATAGATAGCGCCACCCTTTTCACCGGCAGTGTTACCTGAAAACACATTATTTCCACTCAGATTCAGGACACCATGATTTGTTGACATCACGCCACCAGGGACACCATAGTTCTTATCAATACCATTATAGATTGCCCCACCTGCCTTGGCTGCACTATTTGATACAAACTGAACATCGTTCATATCAACTGTTCCACCATAAACATTGGCGATACCACCACCATAATTACCAGACTTGTTCGCTGTAAATACGGCCGTATCAATATCCAGGGTATAATTCGTTCCATGACGCGCGGAAATCGCACCACCACGTGCACCAGATTCATTTTCAACAAACATAACATCCTTCATTGTCACATTTGCTGTTCCACCAACCTGAACCGCACCACCGCCATCAGATTCATTCAACAATGCCTTTTTACCATCAAAATCAATCGCAGCGGTATTTTCACGGAAAATAACATCTTCTATATCAACATCACCAAAGAAACCCGCAGCACCTGCGTCAGCCGTTGTATGATTTTCTTCAAATAACGCATGCTTAATTGTTGTTTTAGACACCAAACCTGAATTATCTTTTGTCACCTGCATATCCGAGAAAGCCCCACCAACATATGCTATATTATCTTCAAACACAACACGCTTGTCTGCAGTGCCCTGAATTGTCATATCACCATAGTAATTAAAGACAGCACCGCCGTAACCATTTGCTAAATTCGCCTGATTATCTTCAAAAACAGATGTGTTAATCGTCATAACACCACCCTTGCCATTTATATCATGACGCCCATCATTATAGATTGCACCACCATAACGACCAGCTTTATTGTTTTCAAAGACACCCGCAACTGTAACACCATTACCCTTGCCTAACCCATTATCTTCATAAAAAGTATTATAAATGGCACCACCATCTTTAAGTGCCTCATTACCAACAAACGTTGCCTCAATATCTAACTTAGCAGCATTACTGTTCTTCTGCGCAAAACGCGTACCAATTGCACCACCATATGTCCCAGATTTATTATTTTTAAAAGTTGTCCCTAATATAGAACCAACGGTCGTTTGCGATATAGACCCCAATGAAATCGCACCACCACCAATCGCTGTCGAATCTTCTACAACAATTGACCAATCTTTTGTTTCTTCATTATAATCATAATCAGCGGTATTTCCTTCAAACAAAGAATCTTTGATTACCAAACCACCATAATTCCCAATTGCACCACCGTCATAATGGGCATGATTTCCAATAAACTTTGAATTATTTACAACAAACTTAGCATCCTTAAAATTCGCTATTGCACCACCAACATACGCATTCTCATTATTCTCAAATTTAACATTGTTAAAAGTTAAAGTCGAGTCAATATTAGAAAAAACAACCGTTCCAAACGCTTCGTTTCCAGATACATTGGTGTTCTTATTCCCAGAAAAAAAAGCATTTTCAAAAATTATATCTTTTTCTGGATTAAAATACATCGCCTGTGTCAACACTTCCCCAGAACCACTACCTGTTACAACCCCAACCTCAGATACAGTTGGAACCTCTGCCATTGCCGGCATAATCGCCAAGGCTGGCAAAATACTGCAGACTTTCAACAGGTCCGCAAAGTGTTTGTTATTGGACATAGCCACTCCTTTTCTAAGTTTAAGATAAAAATTCTTTCCTATGGATTAATTCGTAGCACATAAATTTTAATATGCAAGTGCAAAAGTTTCCTATTTTTACTTGCATTTTAAAAAAAATGTACCGCCAAAGGAAATTGGCGGTCGGGTGGGTTAAGAAAATCACAAAAAAGCATGACCCCGCCAGCCTTTGGGAAAACCTATTGTATAACTGACGGCCCCCCGACCATGCGGGGCACAAATGACAATAAAAAATGCGCATCGCGCACCTCAATATTGTCGCGGATTCAATGCAACCGAAATCACATTGCTTTTTTGCGGGCTTTCTTACGACCCCGAAACCAAATCCCTTTGGGTTCTGTAACATTATAAAACAAGAAAAATAAAAATTCAATTATTTAAGACAATAAAAAACCGCCCCAATTTTGGGGCAGTTTTTTATTCTTCTATAACAGCTTCTTCTGATTCCATATCTAACTGTTCGGGAACGACATAGCCACGCGACTGCAATTTCCCCATTGCAACAACCATTCCCATGGCACGCTGCAACTGATAATCACGTGCGTCCTTTTCTTCGTCTGTCAATTCCTCAAATGGCGTTTCTTCATCTGAATCCTTATCACCTTTATCTGATTTCTTTTTATCCTTTTTCTTAGACTTGTCATTTTTCAATGAATTCTTAAATGACGCCTCAGAATACATACTTTCTTTTTTTTCAATTACTTCCACCTTGGACTGCAACACTTCTACATCTGGTGTGATACCTTCGTTCTGAATTGAACGACCCGACGGAGTATAATAACGCGCAATCGTGATATGAATTGCCGTACCATCTCCCAATGGTTTTTGTTGCTGAACACTGCCCTTACCGAATGACTGTGACCCCATAACAATTCCACGTCCATTATCCTGTAATGCCCCCGCAACAATTTCAGATGCCGATGCCGACCCATGATTAATCAAAACCACAACTGGTTTACCGTTTGCCAAATCCCCCGGCGTTGCATATACACGTTCAATATCAGATTTCTTCTTGCCACGCGTTGAAACAATTTCTCCAGCATCCAGAAACGCATCTGACACCTCAATCGCAGCAGTCAAATATCCGCCTGGATTATTACGCACATCCAAAACATATCCAATAACACCTGCTTTTTCTAATTTTTCCAATGCCTTTTTTAAATCACGTGCTGTTGTTGCGCCAAAATCAGAAATACGAATGTAGCCAATTTTTGGCGTATCTTTGTCTTCTGCATCTGCACCCGCCAGCATTTTTTCAGACGACTTAACTGATTCCACCTTAATAATTGCACGTTTCAGTGTTAATGTCTTGGATTCACCATCATCTGACACAATTGTTAATTTTACCTTGGTACCTGGGCGTCCTTTCATTTTCTTAACCGCCTGATTTAATGTCAAATCAAACACTTGTTCACCATCAATATGGGTAATATAGTCGCCGGCTTTAATTCCTGCCTTGGCTGCTGGCGTATCATCAATTGGCGAAATAACGCGCACTGCGCCTTTATCACTGGTAATCTGAATACCCAAGCCGCCAAATTCACCGTGTGATTTTTCACTAAATTCTTTGAAATCGTCTGCCGACAAATACGAAGAATGTGGGTCCAAAGCCCCCAACATACCGTTCATTGCCGCCTCTAACATCTTTTTTTCATCCGCCTCTTCTACAAAATTTTCACGCGCGACCTCAAAAACCAAAGCCAATTTTTTCAATTCTTCATAAATCTGGGAATCTGTTAGATGCACAACCGGCTCTTCCTTTTTCTTTTTCGGCGCGGCATCAACCACAAATGGAACAAACAATGCTGATAATACTAATAAATTCTTTAACATACATAACCCCTTAGACATTTCAGTGCACAGCATAAAACAAATCCACCGCACATTTCAATACGAATTTTAGAAAAAATAAAAACCCACACAAAAACTTGACAAAAGAGTTTTAATGTACTATATTTTTATCAAAACGATAAACAAGTCAAAGGAGCCTCCTATGACCAAAACACCGAAATTAAAAAGCAGAATTGAATATAATCGCGAGATTATAACATACATGTTATCTGGCACCGGCAGCATAAAGCGTTTAAATAACGTTAACTGGTTACGACATGAAATTTCATACACAGAACCCCGCACCTTGTTCTTTGTCCCAAGCAAGGAACAGCAACCATATCTTGATTTTAATTGCATGCGCAATCTGGGGCTGGCATATGATTACATACTTGAAAACCCCAATACAGAAATTAACGAGAAAGCCCTGCTGGACATACATGGCATATTATGCACCAACACACATATTGATGGCGCCCGCTATCGCAGCACAAACAAGATAATTGAGATAACGGTTAACGGCCAACGCATGCACGCCCCAAGACCCGAAAAAGTACAACGTGGCATTAATGACATCTTTTACAATTATAAAAACAGCAAAGATAGCATTTTGCATCGCGCATTTAAAATTCATTATGAGTTAATTGCACTACAACCATTTGACGATTTCAACAAACGTACTGCGCGACTGATTATGAATTGGATTCTGGTCCAAGGGGGATATCGCCCAATCGTATTCAACCGTCGTACAGACAAACAAAAGTACAAAGAAGCAATTGCGAATTATGCCAGTGGAAACAAACGCGCATACTATGCATACATGCAGTCCTGCATGATACGTTCCCAAGAAGACATAATTAAACTGTTAACAAAATCAAAAACGATTTAATAGCATGGCAGACGTATTAAAAAATCTTATACACGGACGAGAAACCTATATCGCAGATTTTGGGGCAGACTTTGTTATGAAACGCCCCCTGCCAACATTGGGTGATGACGCACGACAAAAGTGGTTAGCGAAACAACATCGCACAAAAGAAATAATTGATGAAATCTATAATGTTGGTAATCCACGCTATAACATTCCACGCATGCGCTTTATCAAGGATGATGAATTTCAGTTATTGGAAGAACGCGCCCACGGCCAACCATTAACACACGAATTATTTTCCACAGTTTCACGTCGCCAACGTTATGAAATCATTGACGGAATCGCCGCATTCTTGGTTGACATGAATGAATTAAAACCGGTCCAAGAATTACAAAAACACAAAATCGCATCTGAATTAAAATTTAATCGACTGGACAATTTCGTAACAAATAAAATGTCAAAATGGTTTAACGCTGAAGAAGTTTACCAAATGTCATCGATTCGCGATCGTGTTGGCACATTTGAATATGAAACACGTCCTGCATGGTCGCATTGCGACCTGAATCCAGGCAATGTAATTTACGACCCAGAAACCAGTACATTGTCATTTATTGACTTTGCTGAGGCAAACTATCGCTTTATTTACCGTGATATTTTTGCACCATTACAAATTGAATTGAATATTTTCAGACCTGTGTACGAAACATACTGTAAACTGCACAACAATTCAGAATACAGCATGCCCAGCATACAAAATCCAGCCTTACGCGAAATTATGAAGTATCGCCTGATGGTTGCATTACTGAAACGTTTTATCAAGGCATCCGACGACCTGCGTAATAATCCAACATGTCAAAAAAGCATAGATAATAACGAAAACAAGGTTGCATTTATGCGTGAACAAATATCAAACATAAAGGCATTAGAACGGCAATTTTCTAAATAAAAACGGGGCGCACCCCGTTTTTTTACATAACGAAATCTTCCCCCAGATAAACTTTCTTTACCATTTCATCCTGAACGATTTCAGATGTTGTTCCATGCTTCAATATCTTTCCATCATGCAAAACATAACTACGATCTGTAATTCCTAATGTTTCACGAACATTATGATCTGTAATAATAACGCCCAGACCACGGTTTTTTAATTGTGACACCAAACTGCGAATTTCATTAACTGCAATTGGATCAATACCCGCGAATGGTTCATCCAACAAAATAAACTTTGGGTCATTTGCCAACGCACGCGCAATTTCGACACGTCTGCGTTCACCGCCCGATAACGCAGTCGCTGGACTGTGACGCAAACTGGCGATTGAAAATTCTTCTAACAATGAATCCAGTTTCTTTTTACGTTTTTTTCTGTCTGGTTCAACAACCTCTAAAATCGCCATAATATTTTGTTCAACCGTCAACCCACGAAAAACACTATTTTCCTGGGGCAGATATCCGATATGCAGGCGCGCACGCTGATAGAACGGCAAATGCGTAATATCCTGAGAATTCAAGAATATCTGTCCACCTGTTGCCGCCAATTGACCCGTTATACAATAAAAAGCAGTTGTTTTACCCGCACCATTTGGCCCCAGCAACCCGACAGACTCTCCTTGACGCGCTTCTAACGAAACATCTTTAATAACCATACGTTTTCCGTATGTTTTTGACAAATGTTGAACACGTAATATCGATTGTTTCATAACTTAATCACCAATTCATCAGTTCTCAGTTTATCGCCATTGCTGGAATCCACACGTACATCCCCCATCAATGTGATTGTTTTATTTTTTCGATTATATTGTCCCTGCTTTGCAACAATATTATCAATAATCTTTGCTCCACCCATAACGCGACTGACCGTACCAGAAACAGTATCCATATAAACAATATCTGGGCTATCATATTCCTGGTACCCTACCCTGGCCCGCAATTTAAACGGCTCGCCATTTTTATCAGTACCAACAAATGCAGCATTCGACATTTTAAATTGATTTGTGACAATATCAGCCATATTAATTACAGAAATTGGTGTCCACAGCAACTGCTTAGTAAACAATGCACCCGCAACCAGTGCAGCCACCATAACCAGTCCCCAACCCGTAAAGAAGAACTGCCACAAACGTTTCAGTCGTTTATGTTTAGACAAAATAATAAAATTACGTTTATCCTTGTGCACACCCCCAGTTTAGCGCGCAAATAACAAAAATGCAATTTTTATATTTATCTGTGCCATTTTTTATGTTATAATTACTTTCAAGAGAGATGAAAGTAAAATCACTGCTTTTTGCCGGATTGGTTTGCATGACACAATTTGTGTCAGCAGATGCTGTCACAATTAAAAAGGCTGCAACGGTTACCACAAAACAAAATGACATAAAACAAACCGGGGCCAGCATATTACCGACGGTTATAAATTTATATACAGGCATCAAGGACATAACCAACAAACAAAAGGCACTGACCGCCGAATGTATTCCTTCGGCCCAAGACATAGAATTCGTTAACAAAATATTCAAAGAATGGATAAAAACTGGCGCTTCCACAATTGCAGAAGTGGAAAGTTCACTGGGGAACATCCATGCATGCAGCAGCGCAACCGGCGGATACCAAACATCCATACAAATCGCGGCCGCCACCGAAGAAGAATCGCTGATATGTTATGATTATTTTGATGATTCCAGCGATAAAAACATGATTTGGCACAAATATCCACGTGCACAAAAGGCATATTATTGCACAGACGACCCCAGCCAATCATCATGCGCAGAAAAAAACAGACAATATGTCACTAATATGTACGATTTGTTTAATCTGGTTGATTTTTCCGAACAAGATTACACCCCAGACGAAGCCAAAATGGCTGGCACATTAATGGCAAAAATTGAAAATTGTTCAAACGCAAAATTAAACGCACGCAAACGCGCAATGTGGGGCGAATTCCTGGTTGGTTCAATCGGCAATCTGGGCCAAAGCACAAACACTTCACAAATTATGCAAATTGTCCAGGGTTCCGCGAACAGCGGTGTTGGCGGCGCACTAAAATCCCTGGGTGGAAACCTTACACAATTCTTGCAATAAACACCCCGCCAAATGGCGGGATTTTTCTTTCACACATCAACACTATAAAAATAGATTGCACAACACCAAAACGCTACACACGTACAAAACAAAAAGAAAATAATACCAACAAGAAAAACAAACAGTCACAAAAAAACCGGGTAACACCCCGGTTTATAAGCAGATTAATTCATTGCAACGTCCAATGTTTAAACATTTGCCCAGGTTGCGGCACACACATATCACCATCAGGCACATCCAATGTTTCATTCCAACGAATCGCCATTGTCGCACTATTCTGACCATCTTCACAATCAAACGTAACTGTTTGCGCTCTCTTAATACAGATATCATCCGTATACGTCTTTGCCTGATCCGGCGTCACAACAACAACAGATGTTCCTGTATAAGAATATTTATCAGCTGCCGATGCATCAATTAAACCAGAAAACCATTCTTCCTTTAAATCACCGTGCAGCGAAGCTTTGACATAACCTTCACCATACGGCTGTCCATCAGCCGCCATCAGATTAGCCGAAAACGCCGGCGCAATATACGTCCCAACACTGTAAAGACCAGAAGTATTATCAAGTCTATTATTCAATTCATCATGCGGCCCAAACCCCGCAGACGCCCCACCAACATAGGCATATTCTGCATAATTATACACTCTGGCACTGTCAGATCCCGGCGCAGAACGACATACATATACACAACGGTCATTTGTACCAGCCGACCCAGCACCAGAATAATAAAACGATTTAATCTGCTTTTGGGGATTAATTTCTGTACCATCACTCGAAGACAAAGGACAAGGGTCCTGCACATATTGTGCAACAAATAATGATACCGGTCCCTGAGCTGTCCATGTGATCTCTTCTCCACCAGCAAAACTTTGCGCATTCGCATCACGTACGACACTAATAATTCCAAACGCAGACAACGAGGCAATAATGCGTGAACACAGATGTTTAAATTTGTACGATAACATTTTCTCTTTCCCTTCTTGCTTCTGTGTATAATTTTACATATTTTAAGGATTTTTGTAAAGAGAAAAAACACAATTTATTTTTAATCTAATATAAATCCCGCCAAATGGCGGGACATCTATGCTTCATCTTCTTCGATATCTTCTTCATCAACATCAACTGCATTCAAATCAATCTCTTTTGGGATTCCCAAAATATCTTCAATCTTATCTGACGCAGCATCCAGATCTAATTTATGCAAAACTGCAAATTCCTGGGCCATACGTTCCAATGCGCGCAAATATAATTGACGTGCAGAAAACGTCATTGTATCCGCCGCACTGCGACGTTGCAGGTCGCGCACCACCTCGGCCAGCTTCATCGGGTCACCAGAATTAATATTTTCTTCATACTGTGCGGCACGACGCGCCCAAATCATACGTTTTGCACCCGCACGCCCTTTGGCAGACGCAATCGCTTCGTCCATTTTCTTAGCCGACGTCAACGGACGCAGTCCAGAAATTTCTGCACGTTCAACCGGCACCCGCAATGTCATGTGATTACGTTCAAAATCAATCACCAACATTTTAACCTTTTGACCACCGACTGTTTGTTCTTCTATACGCAGCAGCTTACCCACCCCTTGGGTTGGATAAACAACGTATTGTCCTGTTTTAAAATCTAATTTTTTACTTGGCATTATGGATACCCTTTTACGGTTGCCATTCTCTCATCTTGGTGATTATATCATAAAAAAACCTAAAAAACAAATAATTGACATAAAAAAATCCCAGAAATATCCGGGATTAAATTTCTTATTACATACGCCGTAATGTTCCTGTACGACGCACACCTGATGCACGTCCCACATCTGTTGTGCCAGATGATGTTGCACATATCCATTTACCATCTTTCAAAACCGCTGTTTCACCCGATTCACACTCTGGCTTTTCCAAACGCCATGCAAAACACGTTCCCTTTTGATAAGACAAATATGTTACATTATCTCCACCACGTGTATACGCGCCATATTCTGGATTCCATTCACCACGCGCCTCGCCTGCGCACCACTTACGCGCCCCCCAACATTCAACACAATTTCCCGCAGCATCACATAATTCATTTGCAGTACTTGTCGCCTGATATCCGCTACTTGGTTTATTTCCCTCGCCCATCAACTTACCGTTTTCCAAATCACGACACCACAACTTCTGACATTCTGCCACTGGAACACCGTCAATTTTCTGACGGCTTTCTATTAAAATATAACCTGGTCCACACGACGTAAACGCAGCTTCAACAACAACTGGCAACAACATTGCACAAATTGTAAAAACAAAATTTCTTTTTCTCATGGTTTATATTCTATAACATCCAAACATTTTTAACAAGACAAAAAAATGCGCCACATGGCGCATTTTTTATTGTCCCAATCCGGCTGGGCTGAAACGACCAATATTATTAAACAATTCTTCCAACGCATTTAATTCAATCGCCGCCGGAATTTCAGTTTCGCCATCCACCAATTTAACATCTGGCAAATCTGCATCTCGCAAGACCTTGGTTTTCAAGACACGACCTCCCTTTACCCATGCCAACAACACTGTTTCATCGGTAAACGTTGGTGCCAACGGTCCACGATAATTTTCATCTGTACCGTAATAAATCCAGACTTCATCACCATATATTGTCTTAACCAATGGCGCCCCTATTTTATCATTTAAATCCGCTGTTGTTTTTATATTGGCAGCCAGACTTTCCAAATCAGCCGGAAATACATAACCACGATGTTTTGTTTGGAACGTGCATGCTGTCACACACAGCATTCCAATTACCAAGAATAATAACTTTTTCATTTTATCCCTCGCCGTTTTCTTTAACAACTGGTTTATTCAACATTGCAAACTGTGCTATATGCTTTTTCAATTCACTTTTGTATGCATTATTTGCCTTGGCCAAATCTACCAACTTATTAAACTGCGGATTTGCCGCACGCGCCGCACCGAATCGACTTTCCGTTTTCAAGAAATCTTCCAACGGTAACGGGTTATCAACATTGGAATCCATAGTCAATGGATTATGACCATCAGCAATCAACCGCGGATCGAATCGGAACAGTGGCCACGCGCCGGTCTGAACCATCTGCATTTGATGATCTGCACCATTTTGCAATGCAAATCCATGTGCAATACATGGTGCATATGCCAATATTATTGACGGTCCATTGAACGATTCTGCTTCGCGGAATGCGCGAATCGCCTGGGCCTGATTTGCGCCCAACGCAATTTGTGCAACATACGCACCGCTCATCATAGCAATCATACCCAAATCCTTCTTTGCATGCTCCTTGCCACCAATAGCAAATTTCATACTGGCACCAAAAGGTGTAGATTTTGACTGCTGACCACCTGTGTTTGAATAGCCTTCGGTATCCAATACCAAAACATTGACATTTTCACCACTGTGCAGAATATGATCAACGCCACCATATCCAATATCATACGCCCATCCATCACCGCCAACAATCCAAACAGATTTATCGACAATTTCACCAATCTGACTTTCTGCCAGACGTGCACGTGGCCCATCTATTTTTGCCAGTTGTTTACGCAAAATTTCTTCAATTTGACGCTGTTTTTGCGAATCGGTTTCATTAAACAATTCTTCAACATTCTCAATTCCCAATTCGAACAGCAGTCCCTTTAACGAATGACGTTTCTGATTCAGTGCCAACCGCATTCCCAAACCATATTCCGCATTATCTTCGAACAAAGAATTAGACCAGGCTGGTCCACGCCCTGCCTTATCCTTGGTCCATGGGGTTGTTGGCAAATTCGCACCATATATTGAAGAACAGCCCGTTGCATTTGCAACAATCATTCTGTCACCAAACAGATGCGCCAACAGCTTTACATACGGTGTTTCACCGCATCCCGCACATGCACCCGGGAATTCAAAGTAATGCGGCAACAATTCTACATGCTTTGGGATATTCAGATTTAACTTTTCGCGTGGGAAATCAGGCATTTGTTCTGCCGCATTAAAAGCCGCCTGATTATCCGCCATAACATCACGTGCTGGCGCCATTGATAACGCACCAACCGGACAATTTTTCACACAAACATTACATCCTGTACAATCTGCCGGCGAGATATTTATTGTAAAATACATATTTGGCCCCAATTCAGGTGTTTTCATCGGAACAACCCGCACACCTTTGGCACGCAGTTCTTCGGCTTGCTCTTCTGTTAATGCCTTGATACGTATTGCGGCATGCGGACACATCATTGAACATTTTCCACATTGGATGCATTTATCAATATCCACAACCGCAACTTTATCTGATATTGCACGTTTTTCATATTTTGATGTACCAACTGGATATTGACCTGCCCCAAACTGTCCATCTACACGGAAACGCGATACCGGAATTGCATCCCCACGCTGCGCGGCCATTTCACCCAATGTACCTGCAATTTCTGCCGGCGTATCCAATGTCATTGCTGGGATAAAGTCTGGCGCAAAATTTGATATAGATGACGGAACGTCATATTTCCTTAGATATTCTGCTGCCTTATCCACTGCTGCCCAGTTTGCCTGAACGACATCCATACCCTTTTTCTTATATGTCTTTTCAATTGCTGCCTTGGCACTGATTGCTGCCTGGGCTGGATCAATAACATTTGTTAAATTAAAGAAATTTAACATGATAAATGTATTAATACGATTTCCTAATCCCAATTCGGCCGCCGCACGATTTGCATCCAAGAAATAAATATTCGCACGGATTCTGATTAAATGTTCCTGGGTGTCTTTTGGCAAGTTCGCAAACGCAACATCTGGTGCCAGGGACGTATTAATCATCACAGTTCCCCCCACGCGCAAACCACGGAACACATCAAAGCGTTGCGCAATCATGAAATTTGAAACACTGATAAAGTCTGCAACCTCGACCAAATACTGACTTTTAATCGGCGCATCAGAAAAACGAATATGCGATGCGGTCAATCCACCTGATTTTTTTGAATCATACACCGCATAAGATTGTGGATACAAATCTGAATTTTCCCCAACAATTTTAACAATGTTTTTAACCGCACCAACTGTACCATCACTGCCAATACCATATAAAATAGCAGTCTTAAAGTTCGGATCTTCCACCGCAAATGCAGGATCTGTCTTTAACGACAATCCACTTAAATCGTCGTCAATTCCAACTGTAAAGTTATGATGCAGCGTCCCCCGCATCAGGTTTTCATATATCGCTTTAACATCCCTTGGTTTAAATTCTTTGGACCCCAGACCATAACGCCCACCAAACACTTCTATTCCATCTGGAACGATTGATTTTACATCTTGATATAATGGTTCACCAATACTGCCTGGTTCCTTGGTTCTGTCCAGAACAGCGATTCGTTTAACAGATTTTGGCATTGCATTCAGAAACGCTTCGACTGGGAATGGACGATACAAATGAACCTTTAACAGTCCTAATCCTGCCGGCAGATGTGCCAATGTTTCTTCAATTGTCTCGCACCCACTGCCCATGGCAACAATAATATTTTCTGCATTTTCATCACCGACATAATCAACTAAGCCATATTTACGCCCTGTTAATTGCGCAAATTCATCCATACACGCCTGTACAATTTCTGGTGTTTTTTGATACAGTGGATTTGCCGCCTCGCGTCCCTGGAAATAGACATCTGGATTTTGTGCAGTACCACGAATTACTGGATTATCTGGCGTCATTCCACGTGCACGATTCGCCAAGACCAAATCGTTTGGAATCATTTTTTCCAAAACTTCATCTGAAATACGAATCAGTCGCGATTCTTCATGACTGGTACGAAACCCATCAAAGAAATGCAAGAACGGCACACGTGAACGCAATGTTGCCGCGTGTGCGATTGCTGCCATATCATGCGCCTGTTGTACATTATGCGAAGATAACATTGCAAACCCGACCGAACGCACCGACATAACATCACTGTGATCACCAAATATTGACAATGCATGTGTTGCCAATGCACGTGCCGCGACATGCATAACAAATGGTGTCTGTTCGCCTGCAATCTTGTACATATTTGGAATCATCAACAACAAACCTTGGGATGCAGTAAACGTTGTTGCCAAACTGCCCATCTGCAAAGCACCGTGCATAGCCCCTGCCGCCCCGGCTTCGGATTGCATTTCAATTATTTGCGGAATTGCACCCCAAATATTTTTTTTATGCTGGAACGACCATTCATCGGCCAATTCGCCCATAGTGCTGCTGGGGGTAATTGGATAAATCGCTGCAAAATCAACACATCTGTACGCAACATCAGCCGCCGCCCAGTTTCCATCAACAATCAGTTTATCTGTCATAATAACACTTCCTTTACCTAAACAAATTCAACATCGCATGGATAATAGCGCCTTTAACCGCCCAAGGCAAGATTTATAAATATTTTTTTAATTGACAAATAATACGACTGTACTAACATAATACTTACACAGCCAAAGGATAAAAAATGCCCGATAATATAATTAACAACAGCCACAGTGCCAGCTACATTGCTGGTTCCCAGGTATACATACTGGGTGATTTTTCAACCAAAGAAATGAGCGAACTGGTTGGAAATCTTGGCAATTATATTTTTTCACTGCCACAATTTCCTGTATATAGCTTATCTGGCAAACTAACATCACCATACAATACAAAAAACATCAAAAATCCAATCATTGATATTTTTATCGACTCGGCTGGTGGTTTAGAAAACGCATTACAATGCTTATCAACCTTACTAAACATCGCAAAATCACGCGGCGCAATCATCCGCACGACTGTATTGGCACGCGCATTCAGCTGCGGCAGCCTGTTAGCCATCCAAGGCACCCCTGGTTTCCGCATTATGGCACACGATGCACGTCACATGGTTCACTTTGGCACCAGCAGCATGATTGCCTGTAATCCAGACGACATTGCAATTCGTGCACAGCAAATTGCCAACCAAAAAAAGATTATAAATGAAAAATATAAAACATATACAAAAATCCCTGAAAATAAACTTGAAAAATTCATACGCTGCGAATCAGGCTATCTATCCGCCCCGGAATGTCTGGAAATGAATATGTGCGATTGGATACTTAACGAACACGGAAAAATATCAAATATTGCAAAAAAACGAAATCAAAAAACAAAATAACCCCCTAAACTGGGGGTATTTTTTAACTTGCATTCTCTTCACCTGGTGCCGGAACAATTATTTCTTCATTTGACTCAGGCGTTTCTTCATTTTGTTTTTTTGAAACATCTTTTCCCAGCACACAACTTATATATCCAACTTCACCCAAAATCCCCCAACATGTCTCTGCAAGATCAGATGATCTTTTTTTGCTGGGACCATATAGCATTTGCGCCTGGGTATATGTCACATACCTACCTTGATCATGATATGTGGTTTTAAAATTACCGCCTTCACATAAATATTTTTTTGTATCACACGGTGCGCAATAGCTCGAATTTGCCGGCAAATACTGTCCTTTGGCACAGGTAACATCCTCAGGTTCTTTCAGCCCCATAGTATCCCCGTGCGTCCCCTTGTTACAGACAGTGACCGCAACACCTGGGCACCATTTATCTGGCGGGCACAATTCTGCACGACGATACAACATATAATGCGCAGAATCATTATTATGATGATCACAATATTTTATTCCATTAACCATATATGGTTCCGTCAAATAATATCCTGGTTTCACGCTTAGATAATACAAATCCCCGCCTTCGACATCATACTTTTCTGATACAGTATTATATTTAACGTTATCATGATGAAACTTACCGCGCATATTTTCACCAACATAAATCAACGAACACTCCGCCTGGGATTTCAGACCTGTTTTTGAACTCCAATCAACCACTTTATGCGGTTTTAACTTCAAGGCTGTTTCCTGCCCCCATTTTTCTACATCATTTACTACATCATCGGCATAATATTGTTCTGGATAAGTGCGCATTTCTCGAACATTTTCTGGAACAGCAGCAGGACACTCGTATTTCATCGCTGCCGAATCCGTTGCCCCTGGACAGTAATAAGTCGCAGGACAAACCTCACACTTGCCATACTGCGAATATTTTCCCGCTTCGCACGGAATTTCATCTATTTTCTTCTTATTTGTTTCTGACTTTGCCCCCCGGTCTGATGTATAACCTGTTGGCATTTCAATCATTTCACCTTGATCCTTGTCCTTGCTTGGGTATTCCGTAAAAGATGATGGGCAATAATACCCTGCCGGACACAACGCACATTTATCCGACCCTTTGGGCAAATATTCACCTGCACTACACGAAACCTTAACATATTTAATCTTTGCACCTGCTGCATTACGGAAATAACAATCTGCACTTGACTTTGCTGCATAATCAGAATCAGGAAAATCAGCAGGACACAAGAACACACCTATACTATTTAACACTTTTGTAACCTTGGACCACCTATTTAGACAGCCCCTCCTAATATCACCTGCAGTCCAATGTACTCCTTTGCCATCTTTGTTGCCTTCGCAATAACAGCCTGGCCTACAATCATGTCGAAACCCACCATTTTTATACTCACCTGGCCTGGCATAAGTCTTAGCCTCTGCATCACACACACAGGACAACAACATAATTACAAACACTGAAAAAAAACGTTTCATAATTTAAGTTCCCTCATTTTCTTATAAAATGATAGCATTTTTCCAATATTTATACAACATATTAATTATGCAAAGAACAAGTCTATCTAATAACACATCACATAATCAATCACAGTAATAAACTTTTATTCAATAAAAAAAACCGTGCGAAAACGCACGGTAAAATCCTGCAACGCATAAATGTTATTTTTATTCAGCGCCAAAATTAATTCCGCGCGCCCCAAAAATTTGGTTCAAATTAATTGCCTCTGCACCTTTTTTAAAACTACGTGCACGCATTCCCTGTTCCAGGTTCATTGCGCCAACCTTAAAATCTTTTACCATATCAGTCATTTCAAATGCCCTTTATCAAAACATCTCTCTGACGACAGCAAATATATACAACAAAAAACTTTTTGTCAAGTATTTTGTACAAATATTTTACTGCTCGCACCCATAATCACCACATTCAGCAATCGAAACCTCTTCCACCTGAATTTCCATCGGGATTGGCTTTGGTTCTTCGGTATAATGAATCTCTTTGACTACACGAACACGACGATTTGCCGCATTTGGCGTATTATCTGGGGTTGGAACAGCTAAATCTTCTTCGCCCGCAGACACTGCGACAATCTGACTGGCAGGAATTCCGTATTTAATCAGCATCTTCTGAACCGCTTCGGCACGACGCCCACCCAGTGCATAGTTATAATTACTGGTCCCCGCGGTATCCGTATGTCCAACAACAGAAACCTTAATATTCTTATTTTCTTGAGTTGCGGACGCTAATTTTTTAATCAATTCCTGGTATTCTGGTTTAATTGTTGCTTTGTTAAAATCAAAACGAACTTCAAAAACCTCTTCCATAACATGCTGTTTTGGTTCCAATGGAATTTGCTGAACCTTGATCATAGTTTTTTCGCCCTGTGCTGCCTGAATCATATCCAGGCGCGCATTAATCGCCTTTAATTCTTCACGCATTGCCATCATCATATTAACAAATTCCTCACGCGACACCAATTCATCAGAAACAACTGGAATCACTGGTTCCACGACTGGTTCCTCATCTGGCAAATCTGCACTCAGATTATTATTACTGTTATTAACACTGTTATCTGCCTGACTGTTTGTAAAAGACTTATCTCCACCATAAATATTTTGATTGAACACAATCGGCTGCACCGGTTCAACCGGAACAGGATTTATCAAATGTTCTGGCACATTAACATTATTAACAATTATGACGCCCTCACGATTCTTAACCCCCTTGTTCATTGCATGCAACGAACGCGTTTCTGGATAATAATTACCTGCACTACGTTTTGTATCTGCATCACTTGCTTCACTTGAAAATTCTTCAACGATTGTTTCTGTTACGGACATTTTCTTAACAACCTGTCCTTTGTCACATTCACGCAACACATCCATTGTTTTCAAAAATCTTTCACGACACTGTTGCGCAGTTGCAACCTGCCCACTGGCAGACGCAGACAACCAGCAATCAAATTTTGCCTGGGCTTCTGCTGCAATTTCTGGATTCAAATAGGACGCATCATTCTTTAACTGATCCATCAAATCGTTATATGCGGTCTGCAATTCAAATGCTTCCTTTTCATTTTCGATCGGCCAATTATCCAAAGATTCCGGGAATGGCACTTCACCACTGAATGCAGCAACAGCCTTGTTTGCAAACAATTCACCCATATCTGCATAACCACTGGTTCGCGCATTATAAATCGCATAAGACCGATAATTCATCGCCAATTGATTCAAGAAAGAATCCTGATGTGGTGCCGAATAAACATCTAACGCCTCAACATAATCAACTGTTGGCGTAGAAACAGGCCCCGCATACTGCATCATTTCATCACCAGAACGCGCACAAGCAACCAATGTCGCAACACCCGCAACCATTAAAATACGTGAAACAACCCATGTCGCCACACAAGATTTATTTTTCATCTGCAAATCCCTTCTTTCTTCTAATCTCTATTATTATACGATTTTTCATAAAATTAGTAAAGCAGAAAAACACATCAAAAAAACGCCCAAATGGGCGTTTTTTTAACCAACAGTCAAATCTTTACCTTTGACATCAATATATACAGTACTACCTTCACCGATCGAACCGGTCAAGATTAAATCCGCAATCTTATCCTCAACCGCGGACACAATCAAACGCTTCAATGGACGCGCACCGAATACCGCATCATATCCATTATCACCCAACCATTTGATTGCCTTGTCTGTAATATTCATCTCAATACGGCGTTCATTCAAACGCTTTTGCAAACCACCCAATTGAATCTTAACAATCCCGGCCATAACATCTTTGCCCAACGGATTAAAGAATACAATTTCATCAATACGGTTCACAAATTCTGGTCTAAAATTCTTTTTCACCGCTTCCATATCTGGCAAATTGCTGGTCATAATTATTATGGTATTAGTAAAGTTCACCACATGCCCCTGACCATCCGTTAAGCGACCATCATCCAGAATCTGCAAGAACACATTAAACACATCCGGATTTGCCTTTTCAATTTCGTCAAACAACAAAACCTGATACGGTCTGCGACGCACACTTTCCGTCAGCACCCCACCCTGTTCGTATCCGACATACCCTGGGGGACTGCCAATCAGACGCGATACAGAATGTGGTTCCATATATTCACTCATATCAATTCGTGTCATGGCAGCATCATCATTAAACAGATATTCTGCCAACGCCTTGGCCACTTCGGTCTTACCAACCCCTGTTGGCCCCAAAAACATAAAACTGCCCATCGGTCTGCGCGGGTCAGACAAACCTGCACGACTGCGACGAATCGCACGTGCAATTACCCCCAGCGCATGATCCTGACCAACAACACGCTTACGCAATTCGTCTTCTATATTCATCAACTTTGACTGCTCTTCGGCGTTTAATCTGTCCGCAGGAACACCAGTCCATTTGCTAACAACTGCGGCAATATGTTCCGGCAATACCGTTTTATATTCACGTGCATCAGCATTCATCTTGGCAATTTTCTCTTCCAATTCTGGAATCTTACCATATTGCAACGCAGACGCCTTTTCATAGTCGCCATTTCGCATTGCAGTTGCGACCTCTGCCTTGGCCACATCTAATGCCGCCATCGCATCAGACAGTCCACGCATTTTCTGCTGTTCCGCCTGCCAATCCGCGGTCAGTGTTTTTGATTCCGCCTCAACACCGGCGATAATATTTTCCAGATCTTTCAGACGTTTTTTAGACTCTTCGTCTTTTTCTTTTTTCAACGCCTGTTGTTCAATTTTCAACTGCATCAAATGTCTGTCAACTTCGTCCAACCTATCTGGTTTTGACGCAATTTCAATTCTAACACGCGCCGCCGCCTCATCAATCAGATCAATTGCTTTGTCTGGCAAGAATCTGTCCGTAATATACCGATTCGATAATTTCACCGCAGACACCAACGCCGCATCAGCGATTCGCACACCATGATGCCCTTCGTACTTTTCTTTCAATCCACGCAGTATAGAAATCGTATCATCAACTGTTGGTTCATCAACATACACCGGCTGAAAGCGACGTGCCAATGCCGGGTCTTTTTCAATATATTGACGATATTCATCCAATGTTGTTGCCCCCAAACAGTGCAATTCACCACGCGCCAACATTGGCTTTAACAAGTTTGCCGCATCCATACTGCCTTCGCCCTTGCCTGCGCCGACCAGTGTATGCAACTCATCAATAAACAAGATAATCTTGCCATCTGATTCCTTGACCGCTTTTAAAATCGCCTTTAAACGTCCTTCAAATTGCCCACGAAAAGACGCCCCCGCCATCAGCGCCCCCATATCCAGGCTTAACAACTGTTTTTTCAGCAGATTTTCCGGCACATCACCCGATATAATACGATTCGCCAACCCTTCAACAATCGCAGTCTTACCCACCCCCGGATTACCAATTAAAACCGGATTATTTTTTGTACGACGACTTAACACCTGAATTGACCGACGAATTTCTTCATCACGCCCAATCACTGGGTCTAATTTACCGTCTGCCGCCAACTTGGTAAAATCAGTTGTATACTTCTCGATTGCCTGTTGCGGTGTTTCCTGTAAATCATCTGGATTCATCAAATAACTCCTTATGTATTTTTACTGTTACACCATATATAGTGCCACAATCCCACCTTTCAAGACACAGGAACGAATCCCCCCGCCCCTACTTGCACCACAAATAAATATGTTCTATCATCATAAAAAAAGGATGTAATATGCCAGATTTTACCCCACGCGATATTCAGCAAATCAATGAACACGGTTTAACCCTCGACCAGATAAACCAGCAAATATCCAATTTCAAAACCGGTTTTCCATCTGCAGACATATTGTCCGCCGCAACAATAAACAATGGCGTACTGCCAATGCTGAACGAATCGTATGCAGAATATTATCTGTCCAATTGCAACAATTACAAAATCGTAAAGTTTGTCCCCGCATCCGGCGCAGCAACCCGCATGTTCAAAGACCTGTTTGAATATCTGTCCAACGGCACAATAAATAAAACGACACAAACCGTTCTGGACAACCTGACAGATTTTGCGTTTTATGACGATTTAAAGCAACACTTACCAATAAACGCAACCCCTCGCGATATAATTGAATGCATTGTAACAGAACGCGGGCTAAATTACGGGAACGCCCCAAAGGGTCTGATACAATTCCACAAATACGCCACGTTCAATCGCACTGCTGCGGCCGAACACCTAATCGAAGGAACACAATACGCCCGCACAAATAACACTGTAAACATACATTTTACAGTATCACCTGAGCACATATCTGGATTCCAAGAATTGTTCAGCAGAATTGTCCCAACATACGAATCGGAATTTGGGATAAAATTCAACATTTCCATGTCTTGCCAAAAGAAACAAACAGACACAATCGCTGTCAACATGGACAATACGCCATTCAGAAACGACGACGGCACATTACTGTTCCGCCCCGCGGGTCATGGCGCATTGATTGAAAACCTGGACGATATTGATGCAGACATTATATTTATCAAGAATATAGACAACGTATGCCCCGAACATGCACGTGGCGACACAATTATTCACAAACAGGCATTGGCCGGCTTGGCTATAAAAACCCAGAAACAAATATTTGATTATATCCGTGCAATCGACAATGGCACAGCAAACATGGATGAAATCAGAAGATATATAAATAAAAACCTGGGGATTCAAACAACCGAAAATGACAACCTGCGCGAAATATTAAATCGTCCATTGCGCGTATGCGGCATTATCAAAAACACCGGCGAACCTGGTGGTGGTCCATTTTGGACACGTGACACCAATGGCCGGATTAGTTTGCAAATTGTTGAACCTGGCCAAATTTCGGATGATAAAAAACATATTTTGCATAATGGTGAATTTTTCAGTCCAACAGATATTGTCTGCATGCCACGTGATATTAACGGCAATAAATTTAACCTGAATGACTTTGTTGATTTAACAACTGGTTTTATTGCAGAAAAATCCAAGAACGGTCACCCATTACGTGCGATGGAACGCCCGGGTCTATGGAATGGAGCAATGGCAAAATGGAACACAATTTTTGTTGAAACGCCACTGTCAACCTTCACCCCTGTCAAGGTGATAACCGATCTAATAAAACCATCACACATATAAAAGAACAAAAAAATGAAAAGATTGCTTGACTTTTGTATTAATTTGTTATAAATTTAGCCACGCTATTAATTAAAGGTTAAGTATTATGCCACGTGTATGTAAAGTTACAGGTAAGAAAACAGAAGTTGGGATGAATGTTTCCCACTCTCATCGTCGTACAAAACGTACATTCTTGCCAAATCTGCAAACATTAAAGTTCCACAGTGATATTTTGGGACGTGATTTTTCATTACGCATTTCAACTGCTGGCTTGCGCACATTGACCAAGCATGGTGGTCTGGACGGTTATGTAATGTCAAAACCTGTATCACGTTTGACCGAAGAAATGGCTGCTATTAAAAAAGCCATTGAAAAGAAAGCTGGCAAACCAGCCGCACCTGCAAAGAAACCTGTCCACAAGGCAAACCGCAGTGCACGTTTGGTCAAAAAAGTTGAAGCAAAACAGGCTGCTTAATTTAAGTCAGTTTGTGCTTTGGCCCCGTGGCGGAATTGGTAGACGCGCTTGACTCAAAATCAAGTTCTGCAAGGAGTGTCGGTTCGAGTCCGACCAGGGCCACCAGAATTTAAATCCCCTTTTTGGGGGATTTTTTTCAATTTGGACAGACAAAACAATACTAAACAAGATGTGCCGCGGGAATCACCCGGCTCGTAAAATCCCCCTTGATGAAATAAAAGACAGCAACAAAATCACCACGAACTTTGGCCATTAGGTTAATTTTGTACGAGAAATATATAAGCCCAGCTTGCAGCACCACAAAAACAAAACACCTTTTTCGGGATTTTTTTTACTTTGCGCCGCATTTATTTTTTTCACAGAAAACACATTTATTTGAACGCGATTAAACACCCCAAAACAACAAAAATAGAATCTATGAAAAAAAACTAAATATATTACAGTTATAAACCACACAAGCCTTTAAAACTAAAAAAAATCCCCCAAATAGGGGGAAAGACTTTTTATTTAGCAAAAACACGATTATAAACTTTTTCATTAACTTTGACGGGGTATTCTCGCTTTAAAAAAGCATCATAATCATCAACAAGCCCACGATCAGACATTGCCTGCATATCCTTGCGCAAATCCGTCATTTTTTTATCATCAATCGTCGGCTGTATTATATCCTGCACACTTAAAACATAGAACACATCATCCCCTGGCACAATAGAATTCGCACCAATCCCGGCACGAAATGCCGCAACCAAAACATCTGTTGGCGCCCCCGACATACGTGACACACGGGCAGACTTTTTATTTTTCAAACCATTTCCTTGATTCAAATCAACCAACAATTCATTTGCACGAACATATGCCTGCTTTTTCTGCTCTGATTTTTTCCAATCTGCAATCAAAGACTTTTTAACACCGTCAAATTCCGCAACATGTGCAGGATTAACTTTCTCAACCCGCAGAAATAAAAAACCATCCTTGGTTTCAATCATCTCGCTTTCCAAACCTTCGTCCATATCAAAAATCTTGGCAACCATAGCATCTGTCAAAATCTTATTTGCTGGTCGTTTATCACGTGCAAATGCATCCAATGCGACATACTTTGCGCCATGTTTTTTTGCCGCATCCTTCATAGATTCACCTGCAATAATATCATCTTCAATTTTAATTGCATTCGCATAACCCACATCATACTTATCCGGTTGTGCCATATCTGTTTCAACAAACACATATGATACAGCACGTGTTTCTGGCAACGTCTGTGGATTTTGCTTATAATATTCCGCCAATTGTTCATCTGTCGGTGTATCGACATTAAAATCAGAATATTTCACAGTTGCATATTCAATTTCACGCATACCATAACGCGAATTATATGCTGCCTTAACAACAAAATCTGGCACCTTAATCGGTTGCGCCGGCGCAGCCAACACCATTGTACGCTTCACCTGGTCACGAATCGCATTTGCAAACTCAGCCTCACCCAAACCAGAATTACTTAATGCACGATCAAACAACAGCGGTGAAAAAGTACCATTCACTTGAAATTCTGGAAATTCACGAATTTCACGTGCGATTCGTCTGTCGCTGACAACAAATCCTAAATCATTGGCACGGTTTTCCAACATTTGATTTGTAACAACCTTTTGCAGAACCTGGGCATTAAATGCACTTTGCATTGCCAAATCTGTATAAATTTCACGCTGCTGTTCACGCGTCATAGACGACAAATCATTTGATTTTTGTGAATTAAATTGCTGTACAGATATATCAGAACCACCTACATTCATCATCGCAGTATCCATCGCGCCACCGCCAAAAATCCATTCGGCAACACCCCATCCCACGAACGAGAATGACAAAATTCCAATTAAAACCTTTGCAATTGGTTTTTCTGATGCATTTCTTAAATATTCTAGCATTTGTTCCCCTTTTGCGCTACCATAGCAAAACGAAATAACAAAAAGCAATAAAAAAAGGGGAAATTACAATGAAAATTATTGCAGGGAACTGGAAGATGAATGGTACACGTACCAATCTGGAAAATATGATTAACGAATTATCATCTATTAACACAGAAAATACCATAATTTTGTGCGTTCCATACACTATGCTAAACGTTAAATCCGACAAGATTGCGATCGGCGCCCAGGACATCAGTCAACACACACACGGCGCGTACACCGGCGAAGTATCTGCACAAATGGTTGCTGATGCCGGTGCAAAATATACAATTATCGGGCACAGCGAATGTCGACAATACCACGGCGACACGAATGATACCGTCCGTACCAAGGCTGAACAAGCCCTGGCAAATGGATTAACACCAATTATTTGCGTTGGCGAAACCATGGACGAAAAGCAAGCCGGCAAAACAATGACAATTATTGAATCTGGCGTTCGCGAATCCATACCCCTGGACACAAAATCACCAATTATTATCGCATATGAACCACGCTGGGCAATTGGCGCGGGTCTGACACCAACACACGACGAAATCGCAACTGCCCACACATTAATTGCAAACACCTTAACAGATATGGGCTTGACAGGCACACCCGTTCTCTATGGCGCATCCGTCAAGGGATCAAACGCCGCCGAAATTATGTCTATTCCAAACGTAGATGGTGTATTGGTTGGTGGTGCATCCTTGAAAAGCGATGAGTTCATACCTATAATAACCAGTGTTAAATAAATATATAGTATATAAAAAACGGGAAATATCATGAACGATGAAAAAGAAGTAAAAGTCGAATCAGTATCGATTGATGATGTTGCAAATGACGCAACACCAAAACCTACAACCGCACCAGAAATTGAAAACATGACCGCCCAATTGGCAGAAATGAATGATAAATACCTGCGTCTGGCGGCCGAATTAGAAAATACACGCCGTCGCGCAGCACTAGACGCAGAATCGCGCGCACGCAACCGCGCAATGTCAGTTGCAGAAAAAATTCTGCCTGTTATGGACGCAGTAGATGCCGCATTAAAACACAGTCCAGCTGACGCAGGCATCCAATCTATGGCGCGCGCCCTAGAATCTGCATTTGAACAAATTGGAATCACAAAGATAAAATCAATTGGTGAAACGTTAAACCCAATGCATCACAATGCAATCCAGGTTATTGACACACCAGACGCAAAACCAAATACAATTGTTGACGAAATGCAGCCCGGTTACATGTATGGCGACACTATACTACGCACCGCAATGGTAATCGTTGCAAAATAAACAGCCCCCTTTCGGGGCTTTTTTTTCATACAACACATACGGCATTTATTTTGTTTCACCCCAGGAATAAAAAAACACAAAAAAAACCTGCCCCGATGGGCAAGCTTGGAAACTATGGTTGCGCTATCTGTGCAATTCGCGAACAGAAATACAGAAATTATTATTACTTGGTCAGAAAATCAATACTGCTAAATCAGATTTTTTGCGCAGGCAACACTAATTGTTACATATCTATATGTTTTTTCAAGTAATTTATGTTCAAACATTAATATGTTACTGATTGACTGCATATTGGATACTGACTACCATTTCCTACGAACCCTATTAGTGGTTTCATAACCAAAAGGACCTATAATGCTGAAATATTTGCTGTTAACCAAGTTAAAGAAAGGTGCCCCAATTGCATATCTGTGTGACCATCCAGATTCACAGCCTGGTGATGTTGAACCTTGTGCAGGTACCGATACCGACGAACCTAGCTGTGGTATTGCCATCATGGATACTGATGGGGAATGGATAGAAATGAGAAAACGTCATCAGGTGTCTCGTCGTCTGCAATTGCAACGCAATAATATTATGCGCCAATACACTCGTTAACTTGTTGAATTTATAGATTGCCATAATTTTATGG
>JAEIGA010000524.1_pt1 | contig 56804 bp, 54 predicted proteins | sample 9270691 | NCBI WGS metagenome assembly JAEIGA01 (sample SAMN17057246, study PRJNA624740) | gut metagenome | biome: biome; isolation source: fecal sample | host: Bos grunniens | place: China: Xizang | collected 2019 | reverse complement strand
TCTAAAACAATGTTTGTATTGCCTTGAGCGTTTTGTTGGGTGCTTGCTTTAAATAGGGCTGATTCTGATTTTACTTCTAAATTAGATGTATCATTAGCAACAACAGAGTTTTCTTCAACGTATTGGTCTTTGTTTTCATCGCTTTGAACGGTTGAAATACCAGCGGTTAGCTCGCCTTCAACATTGAATTGGTTTTGGTTGCGAAGTTCGGCACCATTTAGGACGATGGCGTTGTTTTTATCGTTTAAGTTGCCATTGATTGAGATTGTGCCGGTGTTGGTAACGGTTGCAAGGTTACCATTTTCTTCGATGTAGATACCATAAGCATCAGATGTTGCAGATACGTTTATTTCGCCACTGTTGGTAATAGATGTGTCTGTACCATCAATAACTTTGATGCCGTATGCGTGTTCGCCGGATACATTTATTGTGCCTTTGTTTTCAATGGTGTTTTGACCATCACCTAAGATGCCAATGGCAGTACCGGTATCGCCAGTGATTTCAATTTTACCTTCGTTGATGGCTGTTCCACCAGTTTGGGTATACATACCAACAAATGTGTTATCACCAAAGGTTTGCATTGAGATTGTTTCATTAGTTGGGTTAACAATAGTTTCACCAGCGCTACCGGTTTTTCCAATAAAGGTTTGGTTGGCAGAGGCTGGGGTTGGTGCAATGTCTTTTTTGGGACAAGTGTAGGTAATAGGATCTTTTCCAGTTATCGTAACTGTAATGTTTTGGTTTGAACAAGTTTCACCCTCGTTTAATGGTACTTTTGTGCAATCAGAGTATGAACATTCATATGAGCAGGTATAACATTGTTCATTTCCAGCAAACATACCGAGGGCTGCTTGTTTAGTTTCTTGAGTTTTTAAGTATTCATCAGGTATAGGACAATTTTCAAAATCAGTTGCAGTTCCTACTTCACAAGCTTTTGGGGAACATGCATAGCAAGTGTCGTTTCCGGATTTTTTATTAGTAGCTTTAATTGTCCACCCGCCTTCTTTTCCGTCCTCAACAATAGGACAAGTACTGATATCTTCTTGTTTTGAACATTTACCGCCATAGCATTCATCATGTTTCTCGCAAGGTACAGCAGTACACTTACCACATGCTTCATCGCCTGAATAATAAGTTCCATCACTAAAGAACATAAAGCCATCACCATCTTTCTCTTCGCATTTTAGATCATCTGCTTTCTTACCTGTTTCACATTGATTTATTTCACAAAAACCACATTTTTTGTCACCAGAGAAGTCTTTATCTGAAATTGTAAGTTTCCAACCGGTTGTGTTAGTAGATTTTTTAGCGCAATACTTACCAGACAGTGTAGCTAAGTTTTTGCCAATATCTGTAGTTTCGATAGCTTTGCCACCATTAGGACAAGTTTTTGTAGGGCATTGGATGCAATATTGTTCTCCAGCAGCATATGTATCATCTACTATTACATCCCAACCTTGAGTATTAACAGCTTCATTGTTTAATATTTTTCGGCAAGCGATATAATCAGTTTGATATGATGCGGTGGCGCCATTAGCACATGTTCTTTCCGTTCTGGTATAGCATTTTATACTAGATAGATCTTTTTCTTCGCATGTGTAACCTTCTAAACCATTATTATTTGTTATACATTTTCTGTAATTATCACTATTTTGTTGATTGTTATCTACAGAATAGTTGCCTTGGGTTTCATCGCAAGCGCATGTGTGACGAATGTCATTGTTTTTTGTTTGACAAGTACTTGTTATGGCGGTTCCTGTAGGACAAGCATCAAAAGGATATGTTTTTTCATTACATGTTCTTTTTAAACAAGTTATAGAAGATGTATTTTGGGTTATTGTTTCTTCGGTGCAAGTATATGTTGTATCGCCACCGGCATTAGTACATGTAGTTGCGTCTGTTATTGCGTAATAATCTTTTGTTGAATCACATTCACAACTATAACGAGTTTCTTCTCCATCTATTGAGCAGCTAGATTTAACTTTTGTACCGGCAGGACAAGAACCTACAAAAGGATATATTTCTACATTACATGTTCTTTTTAAGCAGTTTACGCCATCTATGGTTTCTTCGTTACAAGTATATTTTGTTCCGTCTTGGCAAGCTGTTTCTTCTGAAGGGATGTAATATCCTTGGGTTTTATCACATATACAAGCATGTCTTGTATCACCAGTTATAGAACATTCGCTTGAAGATATTAGACCTGTTGGACATGTTTCAAATGGATATATGTTTTCATCGCATCCATTTACAGAATAACACTCATAGTATCTGGTAAAGAAGTTTGATATTGTATGTTTTGTACATGTAACGGTATTATCTCCTTGTGATTGGATACATTCGGTTTCACTTGTGTAAGGAGTGTCTGGACCACACTTATATGTACAGTGTACGCAGTCGTAGTCACCATCTTTGTGTTGGTCATCAATGGTAAAACTATCTTCTTCAAGAAAAGTGATACCTTGGTTGACAGCGTAGTTTTTGCAGTTTCCTACTTGAGTTTGTTGGGTTTGGATGTTGATGAAGTTTGTGTTTAGACATGTTTTTTTGTTACATTTACCACACACAAGTCCTTCAGATTTGCCATCAGATTCAAATACCCAACCGATTTTACCATCGTTATATTTACCACAATCTTCAATGCTTTGATATTGAGTTGAGAAGCCTTCTGAACATGTTCTTTTTTCACATTTGCCACAAATGTTATCGCCGTTATAACCTTTTGAAAAGTAATTATAACCATTTTCGGTATCACATTGACTTGCATTTAGACCAGATGTGTAGCCATTTTTTGTATCGCATGCTATTGCTTCACACTTACCACACTTTTCTTCACCAGCAAAAATTGTTTCATCTGATGAATATATCCAGCCTTGGCTTTTATCTTTTGGACCGATATCACTTGTTCCACAATCTTCAATGCTTTGATATTGGGTTGAAAAACCTAGAGGGCATGTTTCTGGAGAACCTTTAGTTATACAGGTGCCAGATTCATTAAGGCCATCGCATTTATATTTATTTTGATGAACAGCTAAACAATCTTCTTTAGTTGTGTAGTAGCCGTTCTCTTGATCGCATTTACATTTTAGGTGGTTACCGTTTAGGTCTTTACATACTTTACCTTCTTCTGGGATTTGACCAACATTAGCGCATTGCTCTAAGTTGTTGTAAATGGTTGTGTCACATTGATTTGGGGTGTAACAGGTATAGCTTTCTTGACTTGCATGGCTAACATTGATGGTGATATCACTACATGATGTATAATCTGTTGGACATGTTTCATAATAGTGATTTGAGTTTTCATTATTACATTTATATGTGTAGATATAACAACTTTTTTCACCACTAAATCCTGTTTCTTCTCTGGAAACATACGATAAACTTGGATGATTGATTGGAGCTTCAGTTGTACCAGTTACGCAAGCAAGTGGAGTGTTACTTTTTGTGTAACAGCCATTTTCTTTAGTACATTGATATCTCTTGTTGTTTTCATGTTCTTCACAAGCTTTTTGTTCTGTAAAGTGAGTTGTTTCATTACAGCCTTTTATTTCATAACATGTATATGTGTTGCCTAAAAGGGATATATCTGTTGGTTCGCATATTCTACCTAAAGCAGATGGTGCTTCATAACATTCTTTATCACTTGAGTAGGTACATGAGTAATTACATGTATAGCAATTTGAAGTACCAATGTAGTCATTAGCAATTTGTGTTGAGGCTTCTTTTTTTACAGCATCATGAGTTGGACAATTTGCATTGGAAATATAAGCAGGGGATGCGTTTGTATTGTTACATTGTGTTTTTTCATCGCCTTTTAGAATACATTTGTTTTCTTGTTGGTTACATTGATAACCAGGATTTGCTTTAAGACAATCTTCAGTTCCTGCGTAATAGCCTTTGCTTGGATTACATTCTGTAGGGGCATAGCAACCATCAAATATATCACAAATCATGCCGTTGTTGTCTTCTTCGCAATCATCTTTTCCTGTGTATATACAGGTGTAGCTACAACTATAACAATCATTTTCACCACTTTTAAAGCCGGTTGGGGTTACTGTTGTTTCTCTTGTTGTTGTGTCATATAATGGGCATTTTGTTGCATCTATATATAAAGCTGAAGTTGGGGTTTCACATGGTGTTTGAGATGATTTGTATAAACATCCATTTAGTTCGCTACATTCATAGCCATCTGGACAACCTTGTTCGTTTTCATAATAACCTTTATCTAAATTACAGCCAGATACATAATATGCTGTATATGTTTTGCCTTTTATTGTGATGTTTTCAGGTGAACAAGCTTTTGCTTGGTTGGCTGATTCACATGAATTTGATGTAGAATGTATTGGAGAATAATTACACTCATAACATCTTTTTTCACCATTATAAGATGTGGTAGCTGTTATTGGAAGTAAGTTAAGATATTCGTGCGTATCGCATGATAATTCATCTTGAGGAGCTGTATATTCAGGACATTGTTTTATGGTGCCTTTGGTAATGCAGTTACTAGCAGGTTCTAAACCATCACATTCATAACCAGGATTTTCGTTAAGGCAAAGAGCTTGGCTTAGGTAATAACCATTTGCTGTATCACATTCACATTTTAAGTGAGTGTATTTTGTGCCCTCATTAGAATCGACGCAACGGCCAACTTCTTTGGAGCCAGTAGGACAATAGTTTCCATGGGTGTTGTATATGTCATAATCACATTGAGTTTTTGCATCATAACATGTTATATTGTTTTCATTGATTTCTAAGCAATCGGAGCCAGCGTTAGCCAACTTACATTCTGAAGCTTGGTTTTCTTTATATAAAAGAGGCTGTTTACACTCGTATGAACATGTGTAACAAGCGTTATTACCTGAATAGTAAGTGTTTTCTTTTCTTGTTACTGTGAGGTTTGGATATGTAGGACATGAAGTTAAACCTTCGCTACAATTTATTTTTTCGCAAATGCTACAATCCATTCCTCCTGAAACACCAGTTTTAACTAGTTTCCAACCTTGTCCATCATAATCTACTGAAGGGCAACTAGCTGCTGAAGGATATATTTTGCTACCTAGTGGACATGGAGTTGCTTCACATTTACCGCAAGTTCTTTCTCCATTTGATACTGTGTCTTGGGTGTATGTGTAGCCATTGCTGATGTCGCAATCTTTAATGTTTGATCCAGATGTAAAACCAACATTGCATAAATTTTCTTGGCATTTATAACAATTAAGACCAGAAGAATATCCTTTGGTATTAGTTGTATCAAGAGTGTATCCACCAATTCTACCACAGCTGTTTACAAATGTGGCATATCCATTAGCGCATTCTAATGGGGCTGAAACAGTATAACATGTTTCACCTTCTTTTTGGCGACATTCGTAGCCTAGATTTTTTTCTTCGCAAGTTTCTTTTGTGTTAAAATGGGTGCTTCCATTACAAACACAATAAAGAAGAGTTTGTTGGTCATACGAATCGCCAACACCTTCTGTACAGCGACTAACTGGTTTTAAACCTGTTGGACAACCAATTGTTTCTTCAGTATCAAAAGTTTCTTCACAAGGATCTGGTGTGTAACATTTGAGAGATGTGTTTTCGTAAGAGAATGAATATTCGCTTGAACAGTCTGAAAATTTGCTGAGACAAAAGAGGTAGTCGAATCTTGTTTCGTTATCGCATTGGTATGAACAAGTGTAGCAGTTGTCATCACCAGAGTAGTATTGACCTTCTTGAGAACTTGCTCTAAGGCCACCGTCTATGAAAGGACAGTTTGAAGAGCTGATATAACTTGTATCACCAACAGGACAACTTTTCTTTTCACATTTATTACATGGAAGTCCGTCAATACGGATAGTTTCGTGTGTAACTAATACCCAACCTTGGTCATTGCCTGTTGATGAACAGTCAACAGGAGATTGGTATTGAGTTGAATAACCTAGAGGACAAGATGTTGGTGGTTGAGCTTTAGAGCCTCCTCCTCCAAGAGCAAGAGCTGCAATACCGGTGCTAGCACCAATGAGTAAAGCTGGAGTTGTGTAGTTTGTTTTTTCTAATTTTGTGGTGGTTTTTATTGTACAAACATCATCGTTAGGATTGTGACAAGCAACGTTTGTACTAGCACCGAATCTAAGAAGTAGGTCATAAGCTTGTTTGTCTTTGTATTTTTGAGCAATACAAAGAGCTGTTGAACCTTCGTGGTTTTTAAGGTTTATATATTTGTGAAACTGATGAAGTCGGCTTACATTGTGTTCTTGCGCCCACTTGTATAAGTGAAGAGGGGTTAAAGCGGTTTTGGCACTAACATTGTATGCAATTATAAATGTTAGAGCTAATATAGATATAAGCGTATATTTATTTAGTAACTTCATATGAATATGTCCAGCAATTAAATAGTCCTACGGGGCAATGTTATAATATGTTTATATAAAAACATACTTTATTTTGTGTTATATTAACAAGAAAGTATGAAAAAAGATTAAAATTTATATCTAGCTTAATGTTTTATTTATAAAAACAATGTATATTTGTTTGTAAATTATAAAGGAGTAAATTACATGGATTTAATAAAAACAATAGAAGATTTGATTAGATTTAAAACAGAAACAGGTAATAAAGAAGAGATAGATAAATGCTTGGAATATATTAAAAATGTATTCGATGGCACAGGGGCTGTTGTTGAAATTGTTAGATTTGAAGAAGCAAGTCCAGTTATTTTTATTAGAAATAATAATGATATTGAGCAAGATGTTTTGGTTTTGGGGCATATTGATGTGGTTAAGGCAACAGATGATATGTATGAGCCTAAAATTGTGGATGGCAAGATGTATGCAAGAGGTAGTTTGGATATGAAATCTTTTGCAGCAGTTGCGATGAATTCTATGGAATTTGTATTAAAAAATAATTTGAATGTTAAATTTGGAATTTTGCTTTCAACTGATGAGGAAAAAGGTAGCCATAGTACGCATGCTTTTTTAGAAAAATATAAAGATATTTCAGCTAAAGTTGTGCTAGATAATGATGTGGGTGGAGATATTGGTGTTATTATCAATAAGTGTAAAAATCCTGTGTTTGTGAAGTTAAAAGCAAAAGGAGTTGGAGCTCATGGTTCAACACCTTGGGATGGTTATGATGCAAATGAGATGATGATGGAAACATTAAGGGCTTTAAGAAAATACTATCCTTATTTTGATATGTATACAGGAAAGCCTGAAAATGCGTGGATTGATACAATGCATGTTGCAAAGATTTGTGGTGGTGAGGTAAGTAATATTATTTCTGATAGATGTGAAGCTTTGCTTGATGTCAGGTTGGTTGAAACATCTAGTGTTGAAAGTTTGGAGGAAAATATTAAAAAATCTTTGGCTAAAGGTGTTGACTACGAAATTGTGTCATCATCTACTCCTGTGGTTATGGATGAAAATAATGTCTATATTGTAGCATATAAAAATTTGGCTGAAAATATCTTAGGAAGAGATATTGCTTTTGAGCAAATTGGTGGGGCGACAGATGCTAGACTGTTTGCAGAGCGTGGGGCTATAGTTATTATGCATTCAGGAACAGGTGAAGGAATGCATGGTGATAATGAATATGTTGAGCTAAAAAGTGTTGAAAAATTAGCAGAAATTCAAATTGAATATTTGAAAAGATTTTAAGCTGTGCGTTTGTATAATAAAATAAGCCTCTGAATAGAGGCTTATTTTTTTTAATCTTGGTTTTCTTCGTCGATAGGAGCTTTGCCTTCTATGACATATGATTGTGTAAACCAATTTCCTAAGTCAATATCAGCACAACGTTTGCTGCAAAATGGACGGTATTTGGTGTTGTCTGTCATTTTTGAGCAAATAGGACATTTGTGCAATTTAATAACATTAGGTGTTTCATTTGAATTGCAAGTATCTGCCATTTTTATGGCTCCACACGACCTGTTCCAGAACATGTTGGACATTCAACGGAAAATTGTTCTAGAAGAGTTGGGTGTTTACGGCGACGTAAAATTTCTACGTTGCCAGCTTTACTTAAGCCTAAAACTCTTGCGCCTTGATTGTCGCCTGCTAGTGCTTCTTCTAGTGTGTCAATAACGTTACGCATAAAGCGATATTCATTAGAGCCTGCAAAGTCTATGATAATTTTACCACTTAAGTTACGTAAAATGATTTGGTTAGCAATTTCTAGTGCGGCTTCTTTGTTTAGGTTGTCTGTTTGACCACGTGCAATGTTACCTGCGCTATCAACATCTATTGCAACAAAAGCTCTTGTTTCTTCAATATGAATTTGACCGCCAGATGGAAGATGGATTGTTTTTTGCATTGCATCTTGAAGCATGTCTTGGATTCCATATTCTTCGCTTGGGTCACTATTGTAAATAACTTCGCCAGAGAATATTGTTTTTACCTTTTCTTCTAAATTGTGGTCGTTTACAATAACTTTGGTTAATGTGTCATTGTAACGACGTATAAGATCGAATAATGGATTTTCTTTTGCGTATAATAAAGCTGGAGCATTAGCAGAGCGAGCTTTAATACGAATGTTTTCATAGATTTCTCTTAAAACCTGCATTTCTTCAATAACATCATTGATGTTAGCTGATGCTGCAGCTGTTCTAACAACCCAGCCTTCTTGTTGGGTGCTAATGTTTTTTTGAACAGCGTTGTATAATTCTTTTGATTTTTCTTGATCTTCAATTTTTGTTGAAATATCGATAAAGCTACCAAAAGGTCGATATACTAAATATGTTCCAGGTATTTGAATTGAGCGTACAAGTTTAGCACCTTTTTCAGAGCGTTGCTCTTTAGATACTTGAACTACTACACATTGACCTTCGTTCATGTTTACTTCAAGTAAGCCTTTTTCTTGAGCATTCATGAAAGCGTCTTTGTTATCGCCAATGTTGACCATAAAACCATATTTATCATCAGCTAATGATACTTTTTTTAAGATGCGACCTAGGTATACGTTTCCTTCAGATGCACCGTTTTCATTAAATAGTTCAAATTCTCGTAGTTTGCCATTGTTTAATACTGCAAGGCATGCGTCAATACCTGATTTTTCATAGATGATTGTATCTGCTTTTATCATTTTTATTGCTCCTTTTAAAGGTTGCTTTGAAATTGCTGGAGTTAGTATATACCAGCGCCGTTTAATAGGTTTTTGGTTTCATATAAGGGCAGTCCTATTACGCCTGAATGAGAACCGATAATCTTTTTTACATAACCAGCAAGTAAGCCTTCAATTTTATAGCCAGCAACACCACACCATTCATTGGATGATATGTATTCTTCAATTTCATTTTGGGTTAGGTGTTTCATTACAATTTTTGTTGTGACAGTCTTTTGGGAGATGTGGCCTTTTTTATTAATAAAGCAAACAGAGGTAATAACTCGATGAGCTCTTCCTGATAATAGTTTCATTACTTCAGTTTGTGTTTGGGCATCTTTTGATTTTTGAATAATTCTTTGACCAACAACAATAATTGTATCGGCTGATAAAATATTTTCACCAGGAAATTCCTGAGCGATAGCGATAGCTTTTGACTTGGCTATGCGACGAATATAGCAAAGAGGTTTTTCATTTTTTAAAAAAGTTTCATCAATATCTGCAGGTTTTATTTGTTTGGGAATAAAACCAATTTGCTCAAGAAGTTTTTTTCTTTGAGGTGATGCAGATGCTAATATGAAATCTTTTTTGTTCATGCGATTAATTAAGCCTCGTCGTCGTAAGTTTTTTCCATGCGTTCATGACGTTCTTGAGCTTCAACACAAAGAGTTGCAATTGGGCGAGCCATTAAACGTTCTACACCAATTTCTTCACCTGTGTCTTCGCAGTAACCATATGAACCATCTTCAATTCTTTCTAGAGCGGCGTCTATTTTTAAGATTAGTTTTCTTGCTCTGTCTTTGGTGCGTAAATCAATAGATTTATCTGTTTCAAGAGAAGCTCTATCGATATCATCTGGTTGGTTTAGGCCACCTTGACGAAGTTCTTCTAATGTGTCGCTAGATTGTGCTAATAATTCTTTTTTCCATGCAAGAAGTTTTTGTTTGAAAAATTCTAATTGCATATCATTCATATATTCTTCTTTTGAATTAGGACGATAGTCTGCAGGAAGTATTACTGAGCTCACCATTTCTTTCTCCTTAATTTGTTTATTAAAATAATTGCGTATAAGATAACAATAGTTTTTTTAACTGCAAGTGAAAAAATGTTTAATCAACTGTTTAATTTAGCTAAATATCCATGTTATAGAGTTGTTTTGGGGGCTACTACAGCTTTCTAGCGCCTGATTGAGGTTTAATGTATGATTTTTTAGTAGGCAATTTGAAGCATCACTTGTGTTGCAGTTTTCTGGAGGATTGTCATGAAATAATGAAAATTTAAATGACCAAGATTTTTCTTGAGGTGTGTCTTTGTTGATAATAATTGTATCGGCTTCGGATCCTTCTGTGTAAAATTGAGTTTGAGTTAGTAGTTCTGTACAAGCGCTTTGGCTAAGATTGTGGAATGTAATATAGTACATATATTTATATTTAATATCAGATGAAGGGGGGACTAGATCTGATGAACAACCAAGTTCAATACTTCCTCCAAGAGCGTGAGTTTGTTTTTTCATATCATAAGGTATGGCATTATGAGATAGCATCGTATTAAAGCCATTTCCAGAAAGAACGGAGTAGTCTTCGTAAGCCGCTGTGTAGTTGATGACTGATTTCTTTAGTTCTCTTAACTGTTGACCAAGGCGACCAATTGCATATCTATCAAATGTATGAGATATTGTTTTTGCAATACCTGCGGATAATACTCCGATCAGAGCTAGATAAAGGATAGTTTCTATCATAGTTCTTCCTGATTGTTCATTTTTTATTGTCATTTTACTATCCTTTCTTGTTGTATTATTTTGTAAAAAACTTGTTAGTTTTATTTGAAATATATCTAATGATAGTTTATACTAACCGATAATGTTAAAAAAATATTTAATATGGGAGAAAAAAATAATATGTTAAAAAGGTTGTTGATTGTTGGTGGTTTTTTAGTTTTATCGGGTTTGGCATTTGGCTGTTTATATATGATGAATAGTAAATCTATTGATAAAGTTGCAAAAAGTGCAAATGATGTAAAGATTGTACAAAGTACAGATGTTGAATTTGTTTATAAAAAAGATAGTCTAAAAGATGATTGTGCTAAAGATGATATGGTATTTTGTGCTATTGAACGTGCAGTTAAATGTACAATAAATCCAGATATGGAGATTTGTGATAGAGAAAGTATTCCTAGTTTTATTTTGGGAAAGGTTGAAGATGATATTCGTCCAAATGAAATAGGTTTTAATATTGTAAAAATAAAGCCAGTTGAAGGTGGTAGAGATATTTCTGTTTATACAAAATCTCAATGTGATGCTAGCTGGTTTGGATTGTGTAATGGTACGGTTATTTATTTATTAAGTCCTAGTAATGATGCTTGGAAAGTAGTTAATATTTATGCATTAGAAGAATAATAAAGAAAATAGTTGACAAAAAAAATATTTGGTGTATGTGTCTTCTTACATGAGTTATTTTTTTGTTAACAAATAATTATTATTTTAAGTTATGAAGACATTTAAACTTAACAATGGTATGTCCATTGTGTTGCGTTCAGCTGGTTCAAAGAACACATCAGTGTGTTTGATGGTTAAGGTAGGTCACTTAAACGAGCCAAAGCTCGGTATCGCCAATTTGTTGGAGAAGACGTTGCTTTTGCAGTGTAACGGCGTTATTCCGGCCTTTGGTGGAACAATGACGGCGTATACTGCTAATGGTAGTGATCTTGATGCTATTGTGGCAAGGGTTGCTAAGATTTTGGATGGAACCATCATTAATGATGAGTTTTTGTCTAAGGCAAAGGCGATCATCGTCAAGCAGACACACGATATTTCGCCGTTGGCGATGCGTAGAGCTAAGCTTGAGTACAAGCACCGTGCTTACGGTTCTGATCTTGTGAAGACAACCGAGGAGTATATCGATGCTATCAATTCGTATACCGTAGATGAGGTCAGAGAGTTTGCAAACGCTTACTACACCGGCGCTAATATGGTGCTCGTTGTGGCTGGTCGTGGATTTGTTGAATCTGAGGCAAAGCTGTTGGTTGAGAAGTATTTCGGTGATGTGAACCCCGGAGAGATTATTTCTTTCTGTGAGAGTAACATCTATACCGGAGGTGCTGGTCGTATTGACGTTGAAGGAAGTACAGTCAGACTGATGTTTGGTTGGGACTTGTATGGTATGTCTGATGCTCCGACTTGTAATGTGTTGATGAGTATGTTTTTGCGTCGCCTTGAAAGAGCGTATGCAGAGGCTGGATACTCTGATGTATCGGTGGATCTTAAGATTGCCGGTTATTACGGGTTGAGAACGATGCGTGTGTTTGTCATGTCGCAGAGTGTTGATGCAAAGACATTGACTGACGTCTTTGTGAAGGCGCTTAATCGTATTTGCGATACCAATGCGAGTGATTACCGTATGGAACGTTCACGCAACGCAGCTATGGCTGAAAAGCTCAACAAGTATGATGCATCTGATGATTGCGCCTTGGAAGTAGCATGGCAGCTGATTGGTCGTGGCCAGGTGGAGAGTTGTGCTGATAGCATTTACTCTATTTGGGAGACTTCAGCTGATGATGTTCGTTGCCTTGCTCGTGACATTTTCAGAGGCTCAAGACTGACATACGTTGTGGCTCAGAGCTCAGAGAAGGACGCTTATAGCTATGCAGAGGTTATGCAGGCTATTGGTCTTGAGAATCTTCTTAAGGAAAATGAGAAGAATGCTTGATGTAGATAGCATTTGATTAAACAAAAACCCCGACAACTATTGTTGTCGGGGTTTTTGTTGTTTAGTTTGGGACTGATGATTGTTGTTCAAAATCAATTCCAATGGATGCACCAACCTTTCTGCGTAAAATGGAAAAAGGAAATTTACTAATATCAATAGCATTTGTGTCTATGCCTAATGACTGTAATATCTCTCGTTTTTGTGTACGATTAGATGTTGATATTAGTTGATAGATTTCTTCTCTTTCATCATAGCTTAAGTCTGTTGCATTTTTAACAGCCTCGTCAATGGCATAATCTAAGTATACTTTAAGACTTTTTGTGATTACTTCTTCAAGTTCACTTAGATTTAGAAGGTTGACATCGGCATCAAAATACTTAATACCCAATAAGTCCAAGCCATTTTTTCGGCTCGTTCTACCACGTCTAAAAATTAGAATGTGGAGTTTTCGAACCTCAGACAATGATTTGTTTTGAATTTTCTTTATAGCTTCGAAGTAGCTAGATTTGAATTCCAAAAGATTGTCTTCATTAGGGCCAATGCGCATTGCATTTTCAAAAGCAATGTTGTGTTTTTTTGCAAGTCCGCCGCATTTTCTTGCATATTCATAGCGATAGCTCTTATCGATTTCTTCGCTATAATATTGTTGCATAGCAATTTCTTTGCATTTATCATCATATATCTTTTTTAAGATACTTTCTGATGTAAAAATACAATCCTCCAAAGGCATTGCTTTTTCCCAAGGACAATTTTTGTAGAGACCTACAAAAAATTCTTTGTTACCTTCTTTCCACTCACCATATTGTTGTGTAGTGTAGTAGTTCGGGTGCCTGGGCAAGAATTCGGCTTTTCTTGTTTCGTATTCAGCTTTCGATATTTCTCGGAGAGAGAAAGTTGTTATTCTTCCGTTTCTGTTGTACAGGTAGAAGAAATAATAGTTATCGATGCTGAAAATCTCTTTGTCAGAGATTTGCGTTCGATCAAAAGAACGACATTGATAGCGCACGGATTCATTTAGCAACAAATTGAAGCAAATGAACTGACTTCTTTCTTGCAATTTGCATGCAAGTCTCTCTCTATTACCATCTGAGGTAGTAAAGGGAGGTTTGTGATAGGTTTTCATATTTAATGGATTTTAATAATTTACATCTTCATATTTTGCAATATGTACTTTAACACACTTTTTAGACAAAAACAAGTATAAAATTAAAAAAAAATTAATGTGGGAGTTCTTTGGGTAAATTGTTGTATTTTTCTAGTATTTTTAAATAGTTAGGTGGTGATTTTTCAAATGAGTGCCAATATTTGAATAATTCAGGAGAAAGATTTTGGGATAATTTTAGTATTGTAATGGTGCTATTTGGGTTATAAAATTCTGAAAAAGTAGCAAAAATAAGACCATAAATGGTTGCTTGGTTGATTATTGCTTGATGTTGATATGGTGGAATGTATGGTAGCTTGTTTATGGTGGAATTAATTTTTTGTTCTAAATAAAGTAGTGTGGAGCGAATTTTGTTATTATATAAGTCTTTTAATAGCTGTTTTTGAATATTGTCTTTAGCAGTTATGTTTAGAAAATGTTTAAATGAGTTTAACATAGCTTGAAGGTGGGAATTTGCGCATGAGGGAAAATAGTGATGAAGAATTTTTATGATTTTTTTATCATCGGTATTATTTTTTATTAAGCTAAAAATTAATTGAAAAAAATGAAATCCTTTTAGGCGTTTTTTATTTATATTTAAGTATGAGGAAATTGTATTAGAGGTTGTTTTTTGTAGTTTGTTGGCAAGGTCGGTTGTATTTGCTTGGGTGTTATTTTTTTCTATTAAATCTTTTAGTTTTGATTCTAATTCATTGATGTTTGGTTCTTTGTTTGTATTAGTTTGTAGTTTGTTTTTTAAGTGTAAATTATATAAAATTAAAAAAGGTATGGATATTAAGATTAAAGGGATTAGATGAGTGATTATTGTTAAGATGAATTCTAACATTATAACTCTCCGTTGTCTTAATATTATTTTTGTATAACGGGTGAAATATAAGATGTTTTTTAGAGATTTAAATGGTTAAAGTTTTAGTCTTTAAGTTTAGATTTTATATAATTTTCAAGTTCTTTGTCTTCAATTTTTTGAGAACATGAAAGTGCTAGATTTAGGTATTCTTTGGCTTGTTTTTCATCACCTAGTCTAAAGGATGTTTCTGCTAAATTATTATAATCAATTAAGGCGCCTTTGAGACGATTTTTTGAATTTTCTAAATCAAGAGCTTGCTTAAATGTTGTTTTTGCAAGGTTTAAATTGTTTTCGTTTAAATATATTAATCCTAGGAGAGTGTAGGCGTTAGCGATATAATATGTGGTTGAAAAAGACGTTTTTTGTTTGATTAGTGAAATTAAAATTTCTTTACTTTTAGAGTATTGTAAAGTGTTATAATATATATCTGCTTTTAAGTATAAATTTTCAAAAATTCCAGAACTTTGAGATGTTTTGTTGTAGTTATTAAGGGCGCAATTTACATATTTTAATGCTAATTTATAGTTTTTATTTTTTAAGGCTATTCTTGCTAACATCTCAAATGCAAAGCCTAAGGATAAAATTGATGAGTGTTCTGATTTTGTGATGTTTTGGAAGATTAATTTTGCTTGTTTGATATCCTCTTTTGAATATAAAGAGAGGCCTAGCCAGTTATTTATGTCTGAGCTTGTTTTGTTTAGTTTGTGTTTTTTTGTTATCTCTAAGGCTTGATTAAAATATTGGTTTGCAACTTCAAAGTTTCCGCGCCCTAATTCGGTTAAACCAAAATAGGCAATTACTTCTGAATATTTTTGATGCAAAGATAGTTTTTCAAAAATTTTTTTAGCTTCTTTTAACATGCTAAAAGCAACGTCATAAACACCACTGATGCGATATGTTTGGGCTAGTGTTAAGTAGCATAAAGCAGTTTCGTATGATGCTTTTTTCTTTTGATAAATAGTTAGTGATTTAGAACAATTTTTTGATGCTGAATACATGTCTGTATTATATAAATCATTATGTGATTTTAGATATAAATAATTTGCTTTAAGAAGTAAAGGCGCAAAGAATGGAAGTTTGATTTTGGATAATGTATGTTGAAAGGATATTCTATCATTTAATAGAAGAGTTATGTTGGCATATAATAATAAGAGTTTATAATTATTGGGTGATTTTTTTATTTGTTTTAATATTTGAGGAGAGGATTTATTAATGTTTTTTAATGAGCTGATATATAAATTAATATGGTTAGAATTTTTTAATCTAAATATTTTATTAAATTCATTTTTTTTTGAAAAATATGTTGAATAAAAATAAGGTGTTTCTTTTTTATTTAAGGATTGAAAAGTTTTATTTTGAGAGAGAGTGTAGTTTTTTAATAAGTAGATTTTGATAAAAGATAAACCAATTATCAAAAATGAGATGATAATTTCTAAAAAAAATAGGTCTGTTATATTTATTTCTTTCAAAATCTTTACTCTAAATTAGTTTTTTTAAATATAAAATCACGTTAGATGAATTTAATATAGAGGGTATTTTTTAAAATGGCTATTACAAAATTGAAATCTCAGCAACTTTATCGCAAATGTAATCCTAATAAATTCAAGTTCAATACAACTGCAGAGCTTGAGGAAAGGGTTTCTGTTTTAGGACAAGATAGAGCAATTAGTGCTGTTGAATTGGGTATAAATATTAAATCTCGTGGTTATAATTTGTTTTGTTTAGGACCTGAAGGTACTGGAAAAACAAGTTTGGTGAAACGAATCCTTGAAAAAGAGGGTAAATTAAGACCAACTCCATCTGATTGGGTTTATGTTTATAATTTTGATGAGCCACATAAACCAATTGCGATTGATTTTAAAGCAGGGGTTGCTAGTTCTTTTGCAAAAGATATGGAAGAGTTTTCAGATTTTGTTGAAGTTGATTTGCCATTAGTTGTAAAAAATGAATTATATGAAGAGCAATTAAGTTCTATTCGTGAAAAATACCAAGAAAAACGCAATGATTATGTAAAGGTTTTACAAAAGAAGGCTAAAGGTAAAAAAGTTTCTTTGTTGCATATGCCTATGGGGGTTGTTGTTGCGCCAATGAAAAATGGTGAAATTATCAGCCCAGATGTATTTGATGCGTTATCTGAAGAAGAAAAAAATGAAATCATGGCAGATCTTAATGCTATGCAAGAAGAAATTGCACAACATCAAGATGAAGCTCCTCAATGGGAAGAAAAACAAGCTGAAGAAATTAAAAAATTACAAGAAAAGCTTGTTGTTGATGCAATTAAAAAGCCATTAGATGAAATTAAACAAAAATATAAGGGAAATAAAAAAGTAGCAGAATATCTAAAAACTGTGAAAAATTATTTATTGGATAATATTACAACTTATGTTCCAAGTTATGATCAAGACAATAAGCCTCAAGGTGGAGAAGAAGATCCAATGTCAGGCTTATTAACTCAACTTAAAGGTCAACAAGAAGAAGATAAAACATCTAAGTTTAAGGTTAATGTAGTTGTAAAAAATGTACCAGATAGTGGGGCGCCAATTGTGTTATTGGATCACCCAACACAGGGTAATTTGGTTGGTAAGGTTGAACGTCTTCAACAATTTGGTGCTTTGATTACGGACTTTTCTTTAATTAAAGGTGGTGCTCTTCATAAAGCAAATGGTGGTTTCTTACTTATTGATGCTCGTAAACTTTTATTGCAACCTTATTCTTGGGATTCATTAAAAAGGGCATTAGGTGCTAAGGAAATAAAAATTGAAGCTCCAAGTGAAGATACAAGCTTTTCAACAATATCTCTTGATCCTCAACCAATACCATTGAATGTTAAAGTTGTGATGATGGGTGATGCTGATCTTTATGAGTTATTAACTGAAAGAGATCCTGATTTTAGAGATTACTTTAAGGTTGAGGCAGATTTTGGTGTTGTGATTGATAGAACTAATGAGAGTGAAATTGAGTATGCAAAACTTATTGGTTCACTTTCAAAGAAGAAAAATCTTCGCTCTCTTAATAAACAAGCTGTAGCAAAGATTATTGAATATTCTTCTCGCTTGGCTGATGATACTGAAAAATTAACAGCGCACGTTGCTTCTATTGGCGACTTACTGAAAGAAGCTGATTATTGGGCTCGTAAATCAAAAGCAAGCCAAATTGGTAAGAACCATGTTGAGCAAGCAATTAATTCGCAGATTTATCGTTCTGATAGAATAAATAAGGCTATGCTTGAGCAGATTGATAAAGGTACAATCTTAATGGATGTAAAGGGGGAGAAAGTTGGCCAGATTAATGGTTTGGTTGTTTATAATTTTTCTCGTAGTACTTTTGGTAAACCAGCTCGTATTACAACACAAGTTCGTTTAGGTCATGGTGAATTTATTAATATTGAGCGTGAAGTTCATATGAGTGGACCAATTCACTCTAAAGGGGTATTGATTTTGCAATCTTTAATTGCTAATCGTTTTGCTAAACGTTCACCTCTATCTCTTTGTGCTTCCATTGTTTTTGAACAATCTTATGGTGGGGTAGATGGCGATAGTGCATCGTCTACTGAATATTATTGTATGCTTTCTGCTATTGCTGATTTGCCAATTAAGCAATCTATTGCAGTTACTGGTTCTATAAATCAGTTTGGTGAAATTCAGCCAATTGGTGGTGTAAATGAAAAGATTGAAGGTTTCTTTGAAGTTTGCAAACATAATGGTTTGACAGGTGAGCAAGGAGTTATTATTCCTAGAACTAATGTTGTAAACTTGATGTTAAAAGATGAAGTTGTTGAAGCTGTTGAGAATGGTTTATTCCATGTATATGCTATTGATAGCGTTGATGATGGTATTGAAATTTTAACAGGACTTCCTGCTGGTAAGGTTGATAAAAAGGGGCAATATCCTAAAGGGACTGTAAATTATATGGTTCAACAAAGCTTGGCAGAATATTATAAAGATTATGTGAAGTATGCAAAAGAAACACATGGTGCTATATAGCAAAAAGGAGGCAAGATTGCCTCCTAATTTATTTGAAAATGAGAGTATTTAGGTTTAGTGAATAATTTAGTTTTTATTTAAGAGATAAGTTGCGAATTTAACGGGGGAAATATGAAAAAGCAAATATTTGTTTTGGTTTTATTGCTATTAAGTTTTGTTGTTTTGGTAAAAAGAAATACATATGTAGAATATTATGAAGGGGGAAAGTCATATTCTGAAGGTAAATATGTTAACGATAAAAAAGAAGGTTTATGGAAAGAATATTATGAAAATGGAAAGATAAAGTCTGAAGGTAATTATGCGAATGGTAAGAAGGAAGGTTTTTGGAAAGAAAGTTTATTAAAAGAATATAGTGAAAGAGCTCATTTACATTATGAAGGCAATTATGTGAATGGCAAGAAGGAAGGTTTGTGGAAAGTATATAAAACACTAGGTGCAACATTTCCTTCACAGGATGATGAGGGTAATTTTATTGCATTTGAAAGATATTATGCAACGAATCTAGATGCAGAAGGTGATTATGTGAATGATAATAAAGAAGGTTTATGGAAAGAATATTATCAATCTGGAAGGCTTAAGGCTCAAGGCTATTATGAGAGTGGTAAAAAGGAAGGTTTGTGGAAAGAATACTTTTATCTAAATGAAGCTTTACAATATGAGGGAAATTATGTGAATGGTAAGAAAGAAGGTTTTTGGCAGGAATATTATGGAGATGGAAAGTTACGTTCTGAAATTAATTATGTGAATGGTAATAAAGTAGGTGTGAGGAAAGAATATAATGGATATAAAAAGATAAAGGTAACAGACAATTATGAGAATGGTAAGAAGGAAGGTTTATGGAAAGAATATTATGAAGCTGGATATTATGAAGGTAAATATGTGAATGGCAAGAAAGATGGCTTATGGAAAGAATATTATGTAGATGGAAATTTACTTTCTGAAGGTAATTATGTGAATGGTAAGAAAGATGGTTTATGGAAAGTATATGATGAATTTGGAAATCTAGAGAAAGAAAATAATTATGTGAATGGTAAAAGAGAAGCTGGTGGAGTATGGAGTTATGAATATGTAAGGTTAGCTGAAGACGCAGAAGAAAATTATCCAGATTATTGGAAAGAGGGTTTGTGGAAAGTATATTATGAAGATGGAAAGTTAATGGCAGAAGGTAATTATGTGAACGATAAAAAGGACGGTTTATGGAAGGAATATTATAAAGAAGGAGTGATAAAGGTAGAATGTCATTATGAGAATAGTGATAAAGATGGTTTATTGAAAGAATATCATAGAGATGGAAAGCTTTATATTGAAGGTAATTATGTGAATGATAAAAAAGAAGGTTTATGGAAAGAATATTATCAAAATGGAAATTTAGAGTCTGAAGGTAAATATGTAAATGATAAAAAAGAAGGTTTATGGAAAGAATATAATGGCGATGGAAAGCTTTATATTGAAGGTATTTATGTGAATGATAAAAAGGAAGGTTTATGGAAAGAATATTATCAAAATGGAAATTTAGAGTCTGAAGGTAAATATGTGAATGATAAAAAAGAAGGTTTATGGAAAAGGTATTATAAAGATGGAAAGTTACATTCTGAAGTTAAATATGTGAATGATAAAGAAGACGGTTTACGGAAATATTATGATGAAAAGGGAAAGTTACGTTCTGAAGATAATTATGTGAATGGTAATAGAGAAGGTTTGAGTAAAGATTATGATGAAGACGGAAAGTTACGTTCTGAAGGTAGTTATGTTAATGGTGATATAGATGGGTTATGGAAGTATTATGATAAAAATGGAAAGTTGCGTTTTGAAGGTAATTATGTGAAAGGTGAGAGATACGGTTTATGGAAGGAATATGATGAAGATGGAAAGTCATATTCTGAAGGTAAATATGTTAATGATAAAAAAGAAGGTGTGTGGAAAGAATATTATGTAGATGGAAAGCTAAAAGGCGAAGGATATTATGATAATGGTAAAAGGGATGGTTTATGGAAAGAATATTATAAAAGAGGAGCATTACATTATGAAGGTAATTATGAGTATGGTGAGAAAAAAGGTTTGTGGAAAGAGTATTATGAAGAAGGAATGTTAAAGGCAGAAGGTTATTATTTAACGAGAGGTAAAAAAGAGGGGTTTTGGAAAGAATATTATAAAAATGGAAAGTTGCGTTCTGAAGGTAATAATTTAAATGGTGAGAAATTTGGTTTATGGAAAGAATATAATGAAGATGGAAAGTTGCGTTCTGAAGAGTATTATGAGAATGGTAAACAAAAAGATTTATTGAAAGAATATAATGAAGATGGAAATCTAAAGGTAGAAGGTAATTATGAGAATGGTAAAAGGGGGGGGTTATGGAAAAAATATTATCAAGATGGAAAGTTACATTCTGAAGGTAATTATGTAAATGGTAAGAAAGAAGGTTTATGGAAAGAATATAATAGAGATGGAACGTTATATTCTGAAGGTAGTTATGTAAAGGGTAAGAAAGAAGGTTTATGGAAAGAATATTATAGATATTTTTATTCTGAAGTTCATTATGTGGATGATAAAAAAGATGGTTTATGGAAAGAATATTATAAGGATGGAAAGTTACATTCAGAAGGTATTTATGTGAAAGGTAAAAAGGATGGGATATCTATAACATATTATGAAAATGGAAAGCTAGATATAGAATGTAATTATATGAATGGTAAGAAAGGGGGGATGTATAAAAAATATTATCAAGATGGAAACTTATATTATGAAGGTAATTATGTGAATGATAAAAAAGAAGGTTTATGGAAAGAATATTATCAACATGGAACGTTGCGTTCTGAAGAGTATTATGTGAAAGGTGAACAAAAAGTTTTAATCAAAGAATATAATGAAGATGGAAAGCTTAAGGCTGAAGGGTATTATGTGAATGGTATTAAAGAAGGTGAATGGTAGATGTTTTGAGATTGATAAATCTTATAAGCTTATAAAAATAGTTTGATTGAATACGATTAATAGCGGTGGTGTTATGTTGTATAAAAAAGGAGGCAAGATTGCCTCCTAATTTATTTGAAAAATTTGTTGTTTTTGGGGAAGCCAAATGGTACTAGGCGTCCTACTTGGGCACGGTGTCCAAGCCATGCAAGTAGTTCTTTTTCATTGGCAACACCACCAGAGCGATTGTAGCAGAAACCTTCTTCTTCTTTGAATACTTGAATATCAGAAAGTTTGCAATCTTTGTATTTTTGGAGTGCAACACCGCGGCCACGAGCCATAGTTGGAATTTCTTCTAGTTTAAAGATTAGAAGCTTACGATTTTCACCAACAACAGCAACCATGTCGCCTGTTACTTTTTTACAGAAGCAAGCTGTTTCACCGTCTGCTAAGTTAAGAATTTTACGGCCGTTTCGGGTTTGAGCAATGATGTGTGTTTCATCTATTACAAAACCGTGTCCATAATCAGAGGATACGATGTATTTTGCGCCTTTTTCAAACACAAACATTGAACATACATTGTCTGTTACACCTAAATCTGCCATTAAACGAACAGGTTGCCCGAAGCCTCTTCCTGATGGAATTTCGCTGGCATTGATGTTGAAAAATTTACCAGATGTATCAAATAATATGATTTTATCGGTGGTGTAAGCGTGGATTACACTAAGTAGAGAATCGTCTTCTTTGAATTTGAATTCGTCTGTTAGTGGAATGTAGCCTTTCATACTTCTTATCCAGCCTTTTTGAGAAAGGATAATGGTGATTGGCTCTTTTTCAACCATAGCTTCCATTGGAACATCAATGTCTTCAGGCATATCTGCAAATTGGCTCTTTCTTTTGCCAAGAGGAGTTTTTTTACCGAATTTTTCTTTCATGTGATTGAATTCTTCGGATAATTTTTCTAGGCGAAGTGTTTCTGAACCAAGTAATGACTCTAGCGATTCTTTTTCTTGGGTTAATTCGTCAAATTCTGCTCTAATTTCATCTTCTTCTAATTTACGCAAGTTGCGAAGTTTCATATTTAATATTGCTTCGGCTTGGTTGTCTGTTAGGTTGAAGGTGGACATTAATACAGATTTAGAATCGTCTTCTTCACGAATAATGCGAATAACTTCATCTAGATTTAGATATGCAACTAAGTAACCAGATAAGATTTCTAATCGTGCGAGTATTTTATTTAAGCGATATTCAGATTTTCTGATTAAAACTTTGTGTCTATGATCGAGATATTCTTTTAAAACCTCTTTTAGAGACATAACTTTTGGTACGCCATCAGATGAAAGAACATTCATATTCATAGCAAATCTGGTTTCTAGTTCGGTTTGCTTGAATAAATGTTCCATTAGTAATTCGGCATTTACTGTACGATTTTTAGGCTCAAGTACAATGCGAATATCTTGAGCAGACTCATCTCTAATATCAGCAAGAAGAGGGAGCTTCTTGTCTTCTAATAGTTGAGCTATTTTTTCTATTAATTTTGATTTTACTACTTGGTATGGGATTTCTGTAATAATTATTTGATATTGACCGTGGCCTAGCTCTTCTTTTTCCCATTTTGCACGAATTCTAAAATATCCTTTACCAAATGTGTAGGCATCAATGATTGCTTGTTGATCGGCAATAATTAAGCCACCAGTTGGAAAATCTGGGCCTTTAACGTATTTTACTAGGTCTTTAATGTCGCATTCTGGGTTTTTGATTAAATATAAAAGAGCGTTTGCAACTTCATCTAAATTATGAGGAGGGATATTGGTTGCCATACCAACGGCAATACCTGATGTACCATTGCATAATAAGTTTGGAACAGCTGCTGGCATAACAACTGGTTCTTGTTCTTCGCCATCATATGTGTCCATAAAATCAACACAATTTTCGTTTAAGCCTTCCATTAAAGCGATTGCAAAGTCTGTAAGTCTGGCTTCGGTATAACGCATAGCAGCAGCACCGTCGCCGTCAATGTTACCGAAGTTTCCTTGTCCATCAACTAAAGGATAGCGAACAGAGAAATCTTGAGCAAGTCTAACTATTGCACCATATACAGCGCTATCACCATGTGGGTGATATTTACCAATAACGTCACCAACTACACGAGCGCATTTCTTAAAACCTGATTTGGGATCTAATTTTAATTGGCGCATTGCATACATTAAACGACGATGAACTGGTTTTAGACCATCTCTAACGTCTGGTAGCGAACGCGCAACAATGGTGGACATTGCGTATGATAAATAGCGTTTGCTTAGTTCTTCTTTTAGTTTTACGTCTAAAATACGTTCGTCTAATATTTCTTCTTCCATTGCAACCTCTGTTTTGTGGCAGTTTAAGCGCTCTGTTTTTCTTGGGAGAATATCTCATCAAAAAGTTTGGTTATATAAGACCTGCTCTCTGGTATTGGGATATTATGAAACTTAAAAAAGTTTGTTTTTAAGAAAAACTCAGTCATTCTTAACACATTAAATATTTCTACATAAGACGGAGAGTGGTTTTTATCCACAACAAATTGAGGATATTCAAATAATAAATCATGATAAGGGGCTCCGACTTCTTTGGTTACGGCTTTACCAGTTTTTGGGGATACGTAGGCAAGGCCACTAGTTTGCCCTGTTACAGCACAAGAATCTAATGATAGACCAAGTCCTAAGTATTCTAATATATGAAATTCAAAAAAGGCATAGTTTGTTAGCATTTCTTTTATGTTTTTTGATGTAAAGAAATGTTGAGCAATTTCATATAATAAAGGAATGTCTTCGTTTTCATTGAGTAATCTTATCATCATTGGGACAAGGGATGTCATTAGTTTTAAGCGATTAACGTCAGATAACATCATTACAGCATTAGGTTCTATTAGCTCAACTCTAAAAATGCGACGCATGTTTTCTTCAAGCCTTGAGGAGCTTTCAAAAAATACTTTGTTTCCTATTTCAAATATGCCTCGATTTTTTTTGCTCAATCCATCGGATACAAAGCCGGTTATTTTGCCTTTGCTCTGGCTTAATATGGTAACAATTAGGGATTTTTCACCATATTTAATTGCTTTTAAGATGTATCCTTGGTCTTTTATTATCATTGCTTTAGCTTAATTAGTTTTATAGGTTTTAACTTTAGCAAATAAAATAAACGCAGTCAATTAGGAGAAGAGTTTTTCCCAAAATGATTTTTCTTCTTCGGGAGTGTTTTCCTCAAATCGTTTTAAACATTCTTTTTGTTCTGGTGTTAGTTTTTGTGGAATAACAACATCAAATAAAACAAATAAGTCGCCACGCCTATCAGAATTCATATAACGCATACCTTTGTTTTTAAGGCGAATTTTATCATTTGGTTGAGTTCCAGGTTTGATTTCTACGGTAATCTTTTGTCCATCGATGCCTGTAATATTAAATTCGCCACCAAGAGCTGCTTTTACCATTGATATTGGAGTTTTTATATATAAATCAGCGCCATCACGTTCGTATGTTTCGTGTTCTTTGATGCTAATAAATACATATAAGTCACCATTTGGTCCACCGTTTTTACCAATTTCGCCTTCTTTTGAAACACGCATACGTGTACCATGTTCAATACCTGCAGGGATTTTAATTTTAAGAGATTTTTCAATTCGTTCTTTACCAGTTCCACGGCATTTTTTACATTTTTCAATAACAATACGACCAGCACCTCTACATTGAGGACAAGTTGTTTCAAATACAAAAAATCCACCTTGTTGAGTACGTATTTTACCACTTCCATTACATGTAGGACAAGTTTGAGGCTCTTTTCCATCTGCAGTACCATGGCCGTTGCATGATTCACATTTTTTAGAAGTGTTTATTGTTATTTCTTTTTCTACACCGGTAAATGCTTCTTCTAAGCTTAGTACTAAATCGTAGCGTATATCTTCTCCTCTGGTTGCGTAGGAGCGTGATCTTGTTCTTCCTTGGCCTGTAAATTCGCTAAAAATGTCAGAAAAAACATCGGCAAAACCAGCGCCAGTAAAGTCAAATCCATTGAAAGGATTTGCTCCAGCACCTGCGCCTCCCATACCACTGGTAAAAGCTTGGTGACCATAGCGATCGTATGCGGCACGTTTTTGTTCGTCTTTTAATACTTCATAGGCTTCATTTATTTCTTTAAATTTAGTCTCAGCCTCTTTATTATCAGGGTTTCTATCTGGATGATATTGCATAGCAAGTTTGCGATATGATTTTTTTATCTCATCTGGAGTTGAGTTTTTATTTACGCCTAATGTTTCGTAATAGTCAGTATTTGTAGCCATTTTTTTTACCGTTAATATGTATTTATTCCTAATCTTTTGTTTATTTAGGAAGTTTATTGGGCTAATGCAAGTTTTTTAGGTATAATTTTCACATATTTTCTAATTTTATTAAATTACAAGCCGTAATCTCTTATAAATTTCACTTCATGGAAAATTCCATATTTCATATTGTGAGAAAATCCATATTTTAACTTTCCTTTTATTTCAATGATATGACCATTGAATTTTTTCCAATTATTTATAGTGGAAGTGTTGTTATTAAATTCAAGTAAAATGTTTATAATACGAGGGTCTTTGATGTTTTGTTTATATTTTATGGGATTACAATTATTTTTATCGTTGGTTATATCTGAAGGTAAAATCTTTAAGTATCCATTATTTTTTATTTCAACGTAAGTTCCACACCAATTTTGAGTTTTTGCAATACTGGTGTTTGCAATAAAAAAAGAACATAATATAATAATAAGTGCTTTTTTCATTTTGATACTCCGTTTAATAATATATTTTTTCTATATTTAAACATGTATCATATTTTTGTGGAAAAATCAATAAAAATAGACAAAACTCAAGAAAACTTAATATATCTGTAACAATTCTAAATTATTGTTTTGTTGTGATATATATGTTTTTGTACAAAAAAAGCTGAAACCTTTATCGGGTTCCAGCTTGAATAGAGTTAGTGCTTTTTTTCTTTCGTTTGATTGCAAAACACTTTTTGAAGGTTTCAGCTCTAATACAGTAGATATCGTTTGTATCAGTGCTCAAAAAGTCTCCGGCTTCAAATTTTTCCTTTTTACCTCTCCATGGACGTTCGTAGGTAATGTCTGTTGGAAGTTTGATGAAGACTCTAATTTGTTTTTTGTCGTATCGGTTGCGACAAGTAACCAGCCTCGGATTTGAGGGGGTTTCCAATTCAGAGTTGATGAATTCTTTCAACTCTTCTAATGTCATGTACATAGTAATTGGTGTTTTATACTAATTGAATACAATAATTTTAAAAGAGAACAGAGTATAGGAGTGATTTTTTTAATTGCAAGCTTTTTTTTAATGAGATTGTTTAATTTTTTTGGGGAGAATTGGGGTAAATAAAAAGATTAAAGGGCTTAATTTTTATAATTAAGCCCTAAAGAAAATGAATATGTGTTTTGTTATAATTTAAGTGTGGTTTTTATTAGTTTTCTTTATAAATTAGTTCAATATGATTACCTTTTAAGGTTAGTGTTTTATTGTTTAGAATATAAGAGTTTATTTTTGATAGATTTTCAAAATAAATAGTTTCATTTTTCATATCTTGAGGAGAGCCCATCATCATGCTTGAACCTGTTAATTCTAATGTTAATTGATTTTTTTCTAATTTATAAGTACCGAAATAGTTATTTAGAGCTTTGCCATAAAATTTATTTTCTTTGGCATCGAAAGATATGGTATAATTGCTATTGTTTTGGATAAAGGTTTTGCCTTTTATATTAGGTGTTGTTTGGTTTGAACAACCTAGTAAAGAAAAAACAACGAACCATAAACAGTATACTTTTTTCATGTAATTACTCCTTAAATTTTGTTTATGGTATAATCTAAAAGATGTTTGTTTGCAAGAATTTTTCATTATTGGGGTGGATGATTAGGATTTTGTAGCTCGTTATGAAGTGGTATATTAATTTCTAAATCATTACGATATTGTGGGTAAATATGAATTTCTTCGTCTTTACAACAATTATCTTTTTTGCGTTTTGATGGAGTGCTTTTTTTATTAAAACAATCTGGTGAAAAATTATGTGGCATATTGTTGGGATAATCACAGCCACATCTATCATCTTCTGCGCAATCGCATTTGTTATAATAATCGTATTTACAGGAATTATCAGCATATGTTTTTTTCATCTTATTCTCCAAAATAAAAAAAGGTTAGAAAAAATCTAACCTTTAATATATTGTGTAATGTATAAATTTTTAGCTATACATTAGATGTATGCAACTTCTAAAACTTCAAAAGTTTTTTTGCCACCAGGAGCAACGTATTCTATTTCATCTCCGACTTCTTTGCCGATAAGGGCTTTGGCAAGTGGGGAAGAGAGAGAAATTTTATTTTCGTTGATATCTGCTTCATAATCACCAACAATTTGGTATGAATTTTCAACATCAGAATCCACGTCAACAACGCTAACGGTTGCGCCAAAGCGAATAACATTGCTTTTTACTTCTGTTGGGTCAATAATTTGTGCACGACTAACAACAGCTTCTAATTCTTGAATGCGACCTTCAATAAAACTTTGCTTTTCTTTTGCAGCAGAATATTCAGCATTTTCTGATAAATCACCATGTGAACGAGCTTCTGCAATAGCAGCAATAATATTTGGACGTTCAATACCTTTTAGGTCTTTTAGTTCTTGTTCCAACCTTAAAAATCCTTTTTTGGTTAGTGGAAATTTATCCATTTTACTTCTCCTAAAATGAAGATAACTGCATAAATTGCAGTTACATTGTTAATTTAAAAAAGGTTTGAAAAAATTTGACTGCGTCTTTCGTGGTGCAGTCAACATTGTTTAATTCTTTCTAATGGAGTACTATAATGGCTGAAAATTAAAAATCAAGTAAAATTTTTGGATATGTGGGGGATGTGCTAAAATACTTTATCCCACCCGTGGCAACAACTTCGTTGTTCTGTCTTTTTTGGGGATGTGATAAATACTTTATCCCACCCGTGGAAACGCAGTTGCGTTAGTTTTTTTATTTTTTTCTTTTTATTAGGTAAAAAAATATTGCAAATGGGGTGGAATTATGTTACTATGTTTTTAGTTTTTTAAGATAAAGGTATATGGTTATGATGATGTGTGGTGGAAATAAAAAAGAGGTTTTAAGTTGTAGAAATGCCGGAAATCTACACACACACACACACACACACACCTATAAGCGTTGCTGAGAAAATTTTTAAGGTTAGTTTTAGAGAGGCTATGAGCGTTTGTTCATGGTCTAATTTTTTATGTCGTAAAAAAGTTTTTATTGGCGATAGAGTTGTCCCAACTCTATCGTATGCAATAAATGTATAATAAAAGGGGGATTGGAGATGAGAAAATTTGGTTGGTTATTGAGTTTGATGATTGTTTCTCCTTTAATTTGTGTGGCGCAGATTGAAGACGATGAGCCAGCTGCAACAGAAAACCCTGATGAATATAGAGATTGTGTGGTATATACGATTGAACAAGCAGATGCTGCAACGGCGCCAGAGGGAAACCAACTTACATTTACATATTCTGGCTTTATGACAAGGGCAGAAGTTAATAATGTTGATTGTGGAATAATCTCATATATTGATGCGCCATCGTCTGAGGGCGGTGGGGGGAATGGTAGTGGAAGTATTATAGGAGGAGGTGGAAACTCTAGTGGAAATGGTGGAGGAAGTTCTGGTGGTAATAGTGGTGGAACTCCAAGTGCGCCATCTCAACCATCTAACCCAGAGCCAACACCAACTCCAACTCCGGAACCAGAGCCAGAACCAACTCCTACTCCAACACCAGAACCTGAGCCTGAGGAATTAAGACCTTGTGGTGAGGATGATTTTATTGATGTTTCAAAGGGTGCGCAATGTCCTGAAGGGTATAACTATGAAGTTGTAGGTTGTATATGTGTAGGAGAGAAAAATGGTTGGGATTGTGGTAGTTGTACAGGTTATCAGTGTATAAAAAATGATTGCAATCCTTTCGGATAGTCATTATTAGGGATAACTTGATAGGGTTATTTTACTTCTAATTCTTTTTGGTTTTGATGATTTTTATAAATCTTTTACCATACGGATAAAGGTTATACCTTTTTCTTCAAAAATATCACTATCTTGTTTGAAACCCAACTTTTCATAAAAACCAACAACTGATAACATTGCGTGCATTACAATTTTTTCATAGCCAATTTCTTTAGCTGTTTTGATTGCGTGTTCAATTAATTTGCGTCCAATACCTTCACCTTGGTGAACAACATCAACCGCAACTTGCATTACTCTTATTTCATTTGCGTCAATAGGAGCAAGAATTAAACCACCAAGAAGTTCGTCTGTTGAACCTTCAATGCAACCAAGATGTAAATATGAAGCCTCTTCTTCTCTATAAGAATCTAAAAACTTTAATCCTAAAGGCTGTAAAAGGATTTTATATCGTAAATCTAATAGCTCTTTATATCGGCTAGAGCCAAACTCAACATCAATAAATTTTAACATAACAGCCTCCGTATTGGTTTATAAAAATATTTTATGTATGTATTAAATCATATTTTGTTAGTATATGCAATAAGAAAATATAAAATCTGTTGCGTGATTTAAAAATATATTTTATTAAGGTATGAGATTATAAATAAAATATAAGGAAAGTTTTATGCAGGATTTAGAAAAAATAAGAAATTTTGCAATTATTGCGCATATTGACCATGGTAAATCAACCATTGCAGATAGAATTATTGAAACTTGTGGTGGTTTAGAGCATAGAGAGATGACAGAACAGGTTCTTGATTCAATGGATATTGAAAAAGAACGTGGTATTACAATTAAGGCGCAGACTGTTAGATTAAAATATAAAGCAAAAAATGGTGAAGAATATTTGCTTAATTTGATTGATACTCCTGGACACGTGGATTTCTCTTATGAAGTATCTCGTTCTTTAGCTGCTTGTGAGGGTTCTGTATTGGTGGTTGATGCTACACAGGGTGTAGAAGCGCAGACCTTAGCTAATGTGTATTTGGCGATAGAAAATAATCATGAAATTGTTCCTGCATTAAATAAAGTTGATTTACCTTCAGCAGATGTTGAAAGAGTTAAAAGCCAAATTGAAGATGTTATTGGTATTGATGCAAGTGGCGCTGTTGAAACATCTGGTAAGACTGGTTTTGGGGTTGAAAATTTATTGGAAGCTATTGTTGAAAATCTTCCAGCTCCTCAAGGCGATGTAACTAAACCATTAAAAGCATTGTTGATTGATAGTTGGTATGATGCATATTTAGGTGTGATTATTCTTGTTAGAGTTGTTGATGGCGAATTAAAGAAAAAACAAATAATTAGAATGATGAGCAATAATGCAACATATAGCGTTGATAAAATAGGTGTATTCACACCAAAAATGCAAGATGTTGATGCTTTAAGAGCAGGAGAAGTTGGTTTTATTACTGCTAGTATTAAGAGTGTTGGTGATTGTAGCGTTGGTGATACAATTACTGATAATAAATATCCTTGTAGTGAAGCTTTATCTGGTTTTAAACCTTCTATTCCTGTTGTGTTTTGCTCTATTTTCCCAGTTGATAGTAGCCAATATGATGCATTGAAAGATGCTTTGGGTAAATTAAAATTAAATGATGCTAGTATTGATTATCAAAACGAAAATTCTGCTGCGTTAGGACTTGGTTTTAGATGCGGATTTTTGGGGTTGTTGCATATGGAAATTATCCAAGAGAGAATTGGTAGAGAATTTGATTTGGATATTATTACTACAGCTCCATCTGTGGCATATAAAATAAATCTAACAAAAGGGGAAACATTGATGTTGCATAATCCGGCTGATATGCCAGATTTGTCAACTGTTTCTTCTATTGAGGAGCCAATGGTTAGAGCAACAATTATGGTTCCTGATAGTTATTTGGGCTCTGTTTTAAAATTGTGTACTGAACGTCGTGGTATTCAAAAGGAATTAACTTATGTTGGAAGCAGAGCAATGGTGGTATATCAAATACCATTAAATGAGATTGTTTTTGACTTTTATGATAGATTGAAATCTATTACAAGTGGTTATGCAAGTTTTGATTATGAATTGACAGGATATGAGGTTTCTGATTTGGTTAAAGTGCAAATTTTAATTAATGAAGAACCTGTTGATGCTCTTGCATTTTTGTGTCATAGAAGTCAGGCAGAATCTAGAGGTCGACAAATATGCGAAAGATTAAAAGATTTAATTCCAAGGCATTTGTTTAAAATTCCAATTCAGGCAGCTATTGGTGGTAGAGTTGTTGCCAGAGAAACAATTTCAGCAATGAGAAAAGATGTTACTGCTAAATGTTATGGTGGTGATGTAACCAGAAAAAGGAAACTTTTGGATAAACAAAAGAAAGGTAAACAACGTATGCGCCAATTTGGTAGAGTGGAAGTTCCACAATCTGCGTTTATTGAGGCGCTTAGAATTGGTGATGATTAAAAAATACACTGTATTTAAAAAGGGCTTTAATTTAAGCCCTTTTATTTTACTTCAAATTTTTGTAAAGAGTTTGCTTTTTCTAAGCTTAGCTCTTGCTCGTAATTATCAGGAAGATTGTGATGTCTATAAAGCGAGCGCAAAGAAATTGCATATAGATTATAAATTTGTTTGTACTTTGGTTTAGTTGTATCTGGATATGGAATTGAGTATAAAATATCAGATACATCTTGTTGTCTTAGTTTTTCTAATTTAGATAATTCTTTTGCTTTTTGGACTTTTGGTGTTTTCTTTGGAGTTTTTGTTTTTATTTGAATGTTTTCATCAAAGTTAAATGCTGTAAAATCAGTATGCTCTTTGTTTGGATTGTTTTTGGGTTGAGCTTGTTGTGCAATCACTTCAGTTTCTTTAGCTTCTTGTGGTTGATTTGAAGTGATTTCTTGAGATGGTTGTTCTTTTATTAAATTTTTTCTAGTTACAGGAAGAGTTTTCTTTAGTTTTTGTTTGTTTTTTTGTGTTCTTTTTTGTTGTTTTTGAGAACGTTGTTGAGGAGAGGCTTGAGTTTTGGGTGGAGTGTATGATGGATTGTAGTAATTATTATTTTGATATGCTGCTGGGATGTATATATTTTCTTGCATAGCGTTATCAGGTATAAAAAAAGCTAATTTAGTGTATGTTTCTTCAGCATGGAGGGATTTATTGCTAAAAAAACTAGACAAAGCAAATAAGAGGATATAAATATATTTCATAAGATATCTCCGTTGATATATTAGCTAATTTAGGGGTATTATATATGAAAAAAGTTTTTTTTGCATTAATTTTAAGTTTATTTAGTGTTAATTTTTGTTTTGCAGATGAAAATATTGCTCGATTAGAAGAAGAGTGTAAAAGTGTTATAAATAAACCTAAAGTGAAAGTTTTATCTTCATATGGTAAATTGCAGTATGATTTTACTAAAGATAATGCATATCTAAAAAAAGAAACTGAAAAAAAATATAATGAACAGAATATAAAATTGCAAAGTGATTTAACGCCAGTTGGTTTAACCAAAGTTAGAGATAATTTTGAATTTAATATGAATATTGGTCAAATAGAGGTTAGTAGAGGATATAAGTGTTTTTATCCTGAAAGTATTGAGGTTTATTTAGGGTATAGCTTTCCTGTGATATATGTATCAAATGAGCTAAAAAAAGATAGCTGTATGTATAAAGTGGCAATGAGGCATGAAAAAACACATATGCAAATGTATATAGATGGTTTGGATTATTTTTTACCTAAACTCAAAAGAACTGTAAAAGGTTTGTATGATAATATTGGTGTAAAAGTGGTAAAAAGTGGCATAAATTATGAAGAAGTTGCTAGAGAATTAAATGAAGCATATGTTAGTGTTGTTGAAGACAAAGTTACAAAATGGAGAGCAGATATAGCTAAAGAGCAAATGAAATTAGATAGTCTTGAACACTACGTATTAGAAAATCTTATATGCGAAGAAGAAGAAGCTTTTATTGCAGAAAAACAAAATAAAGAATAATTTTTTTATTATCTATGGAATAATTTTTCTAAGTCAGAAAGAGTTAGTTTTACATAAGTTGGTCGTCCGTGATTGCATTGAGCACAATGAGGAGTTTTTTCCATTTCACGCAATAAATGGTTCATCTCTGTAATGTTTAGTCTGCGTCCTGCTCTAACAGAACCATGGCAGGCAAATGTTGCTGCGATATGGTTTATTTTGTCTTCTATGACAGAAGTTGCTCCCCATTCTGCAATTTCATCAGCAAGATCTGTTACTAGTTTTTTTATGTTTGCATCTTTTATTATGGCAGGAACTTGATTTACTTTTATACTAGAGCCAAATTCTTCCATAACTAAACCAAGCTTGCTTAAGTTTTCTAACTCTTCTAAAAGGGCTGATTTTTGGGTTAATGAAAGGTCTATTATTTCTGGTAATAATAGAAGTTGTGCAGGCATGTTTTCATTTTTTAAAAAAGAGCTTTTTACTTTTTCAAGAACAATGCGTTCATGGGCTGCATGTTGGTCAATTAAAATAAGAGCATCTTCGGTTTGTGATAAAATATATGTGTCATGAAATTGTGCTTTTGCTAAACCTAAAGGGCCAATATCATCAGAAGATTGTGGTTCTTCATTGTTTGTAATAGGAGTTTCAACTCTGATAGAAAATTTTCGTTCCAATTCTGGTAGCATTGAGCTTCTTTGTGGAATAGATGAGTGAATTGGTCTACTTTGGTAACATCTATTTGTAAAAGTTTGTGGTGAATGCTCTCTTGGTGTGGGTGTAAAATAAGAGCTATATTGTTTTAGCTCTGTTTGGTTGATTGGCAAGCTATCTGTTAATATTGAAGATGATTGGTCAAATTCTTGTATTGAAGAATCTTTAGTTAAATCAAATATAAAATCATCAGTTGCTTTACTTGAGCTTTGTTTATCTCCATCTAAAAGAGCTTTTCGGATAGATCCAACAATTAATGAGCGAACACCTTGTTGGTCAAAAAAGCGTACTTCTGCTTTTGTTGGGTGAACGTTTACATCAACATATATTGGGTCAACTTCTAAAAATAAAACACACAATGGATAACGAGAATTTTCTAATACGCCAGAGTATGCTCCTTTAAGGGCGCCTAAAAGAAGTTTGTCACGCACAGGACGATTGTTTACAAATAGATATTGTGATAAGGAATTTGCTTTGTTATATGTTGGAAGGCTAACAAGACCAGATAAAGTCATACCTTCACGAGAGCCCTCTACTTTTATTGAATTATCGCTGAATTCTTTTCCCATAACTTCGCTTGCACGGTAAAGTCTTGCATCAAATAGTTCGCCATTTGAGCCATCAAGTGCAATTTTTTTCTTATCATCAACAAAAAGATAAAAAGAAACATTGGGGTTTGCAAGTGCAATTCTACTAATAATATCAGCGCAAGCACCAACTTCAGCGCTATCTGATTTTAGAAATTTTAATCTAGCAGGTGTGGCATAAAAAAGGTCTCTAACTTCTATTCGTGTTCCTTTTTTTCTGGCGCAGGGTTTAATGTTTTCTTTTGTTCCACCTTTTATTTCAATTTCCCAACCACTGTCATCGTCGCATTCTCGTCTTGTTGAGATTTTCATTTTTGAGATAGATGCAATAGATGGAATAGCTTCACCTCTAAAGCCTAAAAATTGGATATCAAAAAGATTATCAGTTGGGAGTTTTGATGTAGCATGTCTTTCGGTTGCAAGTTCAAGATCTTCTTTTGACATACCTTTGCCATTGTCTTCTACGGCAATTAGTGCTTTACCACCAGATTTTAGAGTGATTTCAATACGTGTGGCTCCAGCATCAAGAGAGTTTTCTACTAGCTCTTTTATAACAGATGCTGGGCGTTCAATAACTTCACCTGCTGCAATTTGATTGACCAGATTTGAGGGTAAGACTCTTATTGCCATTTTTATACCTATTATTATTGGGTGTTTATTTTATGGGGGTAGTTTATTTGTGTTTGTGTGGGTTGGCTATTTTTTTATAAACCTATCCCCATAAAAATAAAATGTTTTGAGGTTAGGGAGTAAGTGTGATGTATGAAAAAAAAAGAATGCTCATGTAGAGCATTCTTTTTTGTGTTTGATTGTTTGCGATGCAAACGAATCGTCTATACTTTTACACTCAAATTATTTAAACTTGAAGTAAATGCTAGATGTAGCATTGCCACAAGCGTTTTTAGCATCAACAACTGAGAATGGTATTGGGTGATCTTTGTTACCAGGTACACCTACAGTATCACTAGCTTTTGTACTAGCATTACTTTGTAATACATCATCTACAGCTTCTGTACCCATAGCAACAGTAGCATCACTACCAAAGTCTGTTGTTAAGATAGCAACACAAGCTTCAGCAGGAATAGTGTTAATTGTTAATGTGTATGCCATTTCATCAGTATCAGTGATTAAGCCAGAAGGATCTAAAAGAATGGTACCACCAAATGCGTGAGTTACATCAGTAGAACCTAAAGTAGATTTACCTGCTTCGAATGTTTCAGCTGGTAAAATACCTACTTTTGAAGCAATTGAAAGGTCAAGACCATTGTATGTTCTTTGACCAGAGAAAATAGTCTTAACGTTTGTAGAAATTGTTGTAACTTGGTCAATAAGTTTGTTTGCTTTGAACTTGTTCATAGCTTTTGAGTAACCTGCGATACCACCAACTGATAACACACCAACGATGGCTAACACGCCGAGCATCTCAATCATTGAACGTCCTTGTTCATTATTTCTCATATTTCGTCTCCTAAAATATATATTTTACTTTAACAACTCAACTTTACATTAGATTGTTATTTTTTGCAATTATGTAAATAGTAATAACCCCTAACTAAAGTTATAAGACTGTGTATGTATGAACTATCATAAATACATATCTGACGCTATTTGTAGCAAAAAAATGTTAAAAGTTAGTTAATGTGGATGTAGCGTTTAGTATTTAGTAAATATGTTTATATTTTGAGCGGGATATTACGCTTTATCAAAGTTTATACGGGGGTCTACTAGAGAATAGGTTATGTCGCTTATTAGTTTTAAGACTAATCCTAATAAACCAAAAATATATAATGTACCAAAGATAACAGGGTAATCTCTGGTCATTATAGCTTCGTAACCAAGTAAACCCATTCCGTTTAAGCTAAAAATTATCTCTATTAATAAAGAGCCGGTGAATAAAATTTTTACTAATAAAGCAGGTAGACCAGAAATTATTATTAACATAGCGTTTCTAAAAACATGATGATATAATATCTTTTTTTCATCTAATCCTTTAGCACGAGCAGTTAAAACATATTGCTTGCTTAGTTCATCAATAAAAGAATTTTTGGTTAGCATTGTAAGAGAGGCAATTCCTCCAATAACAATGCAAAGAGTTGGAAGGGTTATATGCCAAAAATAATCTAAAATTTTGTGAATAGTGCTGAAGTTTTCCCAATTATCTGAGGTTAGGCCTTTTAGAGGGAATAATTGAAAATATGTTCCACCTGCAAATAATACAATTAATAAAACAGCAAATAAGAAAACAGGTATAGCCGACATTATAAATATTATAAAAGATGTTATTATGTCGTAATTTTCACCATCTAGTTTGGCTTTTTTTATACCAAGGGGGATGGCGATTAAGTAGATTATTAGTGTAGACCAAAGACCTAGCGATATTGAAACGGGGAGACGCTCTTTTATTAGTTCTAAAACGGTTTTATCTTTGTAGTAACTTTTTCCAAAATCAAAATGGATATAGTCGTTTAACATTTTTAAAAAACGAACGTGAATAGGTTTGTTAAATCCAAATTGTTTTTCTAGTTCTTTTACTAAATCATCTGGTATACCTTTTGAACCTTGATATTTTTGCTCGTTTATGTTGGGGATACTTGAGTTTATATTACCTGTAGCAGATGTTTGAATTCCTTTATATTGGGCTAGTACATATTCAACAGGACCACCAGGAGCTAGTTGTATGATGGCAAAGTTTATTAAGAGGATACCTAATAAAGTAAATGGAATTAGTAATAGTCTTTTGATTATATAATTTCTCATAAAATTATTCCTTTGACCACCAAGTGTTTATATCAACACCAATATCTGATGAAGTTTTTGGGGATGAAAATTTATCCCAATATGCAATTCTATCACTATCTGAATACCAATTAAAAATTACATAGTGATTAAAGAGTAATACTCTATCTAGTGCTTTTACGTAGGCTGTGTAGAGGTTATTATCTTTTGTTTTAATTAGGTTGGTTATTAGTTCATCAATAACGGGATTTGATATGCCCATGATGTTGTTTGAGCCTTCAATATTGGCTGTTGAGCTAGACCATAAATCAACTTGTTCAGAACCAGGCATTTGAATGCCACCAATGGAGCCTACAATTATATCAAAATCAAATTTATCTAATTTGTTTTTATATGTGTTTACTTCTAGTACACGGGTGGTGGCTGTAATACCAATTTTGCGTAAATTTTCAATGAACGGAAGTAAAACACGGGTGAATGTATTGCCGTTGGCTGAATTTATAATAATTTCAAACTCAAGAGGTTCTTTTGTTTGTAGGTTGCACATTTTTTCATTTATAAAATCATAACCTGCAGAATTTAGTAAAGATATTGCTATTTTTAGGTTTTCTCTATCGCTTAGAGTGTCGTTACGAAAAATATCTTCAACTGGAATGGTAAAAATATCTGAAGGAAGATTTTCTTTGTATTTTGATAAGATTTCAAGCTCTAGGCCGGTTGGAACATCGGTTGCTTTATATGGCGTGTTGGTAAAAAAGCTGTATAACCTTTGGTATTGGTTGTAAAATAAGTTTGAATTAGCCCAAGGGAAATTAAAAGCAAGTCCGATTGCTTTGCGAACACGAGCATCGCTAAATTTTGCACGACGAGTGTTGAATGCAAAAAATTGGTTGGTGGCTGGGCGATTATGTTTGATTGCTTGTTTTTTGATTTTGTTTGATTTTACTAAAGGATTATCAAAACCAGTTGCCCAAGATTTTGCAATGTATTCATATCGAACGTCTATGTTTCCTGAAAAAAGAGCTTGAAGAGATACGGTTGTATCTTGGTAGTAGTCGTATTTTATTTCATCAAAATTGAAAAAACCTTTGCGAGTAGGTAAGTTTTGTGCCCAATAATCGGGGTTTCTTTCTAGTGTAATATATTTTCCGGCTTCAAAGTTTTTTATTTTATATGGACCGTTACCAAGAGGTGGAATTAAAGTTGGTTTATCAAAATCTTTGTTGGCAAAATCTTTAGCAGAGAAAATTTTAATAGAGGTTAATATTAGTGGTAATTCGCGATTTTGAGTGTTTGGTTTAAAATAGAATCTAACGTGTAGTTTAGATATTTTTTTTACGCTTTCTACATCTTGAAAATAGAATTTATAAAATGGAGAGCCTTTGTTTATTAAGGCGTTGAAACTAAAAACGACATCATCAGCAGTTATTGGAGAGCCGTCATGAAAGCGAGCATTGGGGTTTATGAAAAAACCAATAAATGAATCATCTTTTGGTCTTTCAAATTTTTGAGCAATTAAGGGATAGGCTGTGCCTATATCATCTGCAGGGGAATAGGCAAGGGAATCTAAAATTAAGTTTGAAACTTCTGGTGATGCTGTGCCTTTGAATATATATGGATTAAAGTTATCAAATGTTCCATATGCAGGAAGAACAATTCTTCCTTTTTTGGGAGCTAAAGGGTTTGTGTATGAAAAGTTTTTAAAATCTTTAGCATATTTGGGGGCGTTTGTGATAGATAGATAATCAGTGATTGTTACCTCTTTAGCGTGAAGAGGTAAGCAAAATAGTAGAAGAGCACAATGAATAAATAGCTTTCTAATATTTTTTATCATTAAAAACATCTCCAAGAGGGTTTGGGTTTTTGTCATAATTGTTGTCAGGAGATGCATTGACCTCGCGTTCTAATTCATCAATAGAGATGATATGTCTTGGTCTATCATTTTTAATAGCACGAAGAGCACTTTGGGTTTGAGAAAAAGTGGATAATTTTGGTGCTATTGGAACATTTTTAGTTGTTTGTTCTTTTGGTGAGGTAAGTTCACGACGAATAGCACGCAAACCTTCTTCAATGTTAATTGTGTTTGTTTGTTCCTCTTTTTTGATTGGTTCTGGTTTATTGGATATTTCAGGAGCTTTTATTGTTGTTGGTTCTACTGTTTTGTTAGTAATAGGTGAAATATATCCGTCTTCAGATAGAAAAGATGGGAATAGCGAATCTGAGGAAGATGAATTGTTTTGCTCAACCACCTCTTTGTTTTCTTTTTTTACTTCAGAGGAAGGTGTATGAGCTGATAATTCATCAACAATAGGTGATAAGATGTTATAAACTTTACCTAAAGCACCATATTCAATGGTGTTGTATAGAATTTTTTCGTTATCATATTTTTCTAACAATTTAAGAATGTTTTGAAAACGAGAGCAAAACTCTAAAATACTTCCTTTTAATAGGGTGTCTTTTTCTAGTTTATATTTTAAGTGATTTATAAAATCTGTTTGAAAGTTGTATGTTTCAATAAATGTTTTAGCAATAAGCCAGCGTTCGCCATGGTTTGCCCTTGTCCATAAATCTTGCATTTGTGTGCTAGAAATAGAGTTAGTGCGTTTTATAATTTCAGAAATTGATTCATTGATATCAGAAATTAGAATATCTGATTGTTGGAGCATGAAGTTGCTTTTTAGCTCCTTTGAAATATCTTTATTATGTGTGGCAAGATTTGTAATAGAATCTTGATTTTTCTTTGATAATTCAAGAAAATAATTGAGGCGCAATATTAATTTTTTCTCTTTATTTAGGCTATGAATTATTGCAAAAATACCCCAAATAGCAAATAAAGGTAAGGTTATTATGGTTACCATTTGATATAGAGAATCAATGGTGGTTATCTGAGCGCCAATAAATCTCAAACTATAGATTATCCACATGATACTAGATGATACTGCAATGAATAGTGAAATATTTAACAATTTTTTACTCCATTTAGATATTTGAGGGTATTTTAGCTAAAATCAAGTATTTTGCAAATAAAAAAATAGGATTTTACTTAGCTTTTTTTGTGTTTTTTTATGGTTTAAATGTATAGATGTAAAAAATATGATGAATTTTTTTTATTTTATGATATAAGAGGGGGGAATGTTAACTTTTAAAAGGTATAAAAAATGAGTGACTCTACAGCTGTAGTGCTTGATTTTGAAAAAGATATATTGGAAATAGAAGAAAAAATTGAGCACCTAAAGCAACTTGCTAAAGATGGAGATATGGATATAACAAGAGAGACTAAACGCTTGGAAAGAAAGTTAAGTCAGCATATCAATAGAACATATATGAATTTATCTGCTTGGCAAAAAGCACAGATAGCAAGACATGCAAATAGACCACATTGTTTGGATTATGTTAATGCTTTGATTGAAGATTTTACACCTCTTGCTGGGGATAGACGTTTTGCCGATGATGAGGCAATGATTTGTGGTATTGGTAAACTTGGTGGAATCGCTGTTGCTGTTATGGGGCAAGAGAAAGGTAATGACTTGGATAGTCGTATTAAATATAATTTTGGTATGGCAAAGCCAGAAGGTTATCGTAAAGCTCAAAGAATTATGGATTTGGCAAATAAATTTAATATGCCAATTATAACTTTGGTTGATACAGCTGGTGCTTATCCTGGTATTGATGCTGAAGCAAGAGGACAAGCTGAAGCCATTGCTTCATCTATTGAAAAATGTTTACAGGTTAAAGTTCCTCTTATTTCTTTAATTATTGGTGAAGGTGGTTCTGGTGGTGCGATAGCTATTGCTACTGCAAATAGAGTATTGATGTTAGAGCATTCTATTTATTCTGTTATTTCACCAGAAGGATGTGCTTCTATTTTATGGCGTTCTGCAGATAAAACTAAGGATGCAACAGAAGCATTGCGCTTAACTGCTCAAGACTTGAAAAGTCTTGGAATAATTGATGAAATTATTAAGGAGCCAATGGGTGGCGCTCATAGAGATGTTGAGCAAACATTGGATAGTGTTAAAGTAGCACTTATTAGACATTTGAAAGAATTGATGTTGTTGAGTAATGATGAGTTAAAAGAACAACGCACTGAAAAATTCTTAAAAATGGGTAGAAATCTTACTGTTGAGTTTTAATGATAAAGGGTAGGTTTTCCTACCCTTTTGTTTAGGTTAAAAAAAGTTTTTTGATAATTATCTCTAAAAAGCAAAGTTTTTTAGGAAAGATTTTGTTTTATGTATCCGTAAATGGATTTAGTTTAATGAAATATTGGAGGTAATTATGAAAAATTTAGGTTCAAAGTTTTCAAGAGAAAGATCTAAAATGGGGACTGGTGTAAAATCTAGTGCTTCTGGTTGTTGTTGTGGTGGTGGTGTAGATGTTGAAGACAATGATTCATCATCTAAAAATTCTGGTAAATAGGTATGTTTTAGGAGTTTAATATGAGAAAAATGGTTGCAAGTCAAAATCAGAATAGCAATGAAATGTCGGTTGCTCATAATCCTACAGATTTTAGGAGTTTAATGAATCGTTTTTGGGATTTTATGGATAGCTCTAATTCTGATTTTGAAGGTTTATCACCTAAAATTGAAGTTACAGATAATAAAGATGTTGTAAAAGTAACTGCTGAAATTCCAGGAATTGATGAGAAAGATATTGATTTAAAAGTTTCATCAGATGGTTATTTGTGCATTAGTGGTGAAAAGAAAAATCAATTTAAGGAAAATGGAAAAGATAATTATTTTTCTGAAATATCATATGGAATGTTTAAGCGCACTATACAGCTACCTTGGGATTTGGATTATGATGCTACAACGGCTAAATATAATAATGGTGTATTGATGGTTTCTATTCCAAAGTCGCAAATAGAAAAACAAAAATTTAAGAAAATAGATGTTGCTAAATCTTAAATTTTGATGGGATATAAAAAAAGTTGCCAGCTATATACTGGCAATTTTTTTAATTAGTTTTAGTTGCTACAACTTTTTGGTAACATCGGCCAAAATATGTTTGTTTAGACCATGTAAAGTTGTGAGAGTTTGGAGTTAAATCTTTTATTGTGTTTTTCCATAGTGTTTCAGCAAAAGGTTGATATAAACGATTAAATGCTCTTATAAAATATTTTAGAGGATTATATGAAGATGGTAAGTGATAATCAATGAAGATTATTTTTCCATTTGCATTAAGAGATTTAGTTATGTTTGTTAGAATTTTTGTTCTTGTTTTGGGTGGTAGCTCGTGGAGTAAAAAATAACAAATAATTGTATCATATTCTCCTTCAATTACTTTTGAAGCGTCTGCATGAACAAAATTGATGCGTTGTTCTAAATGTTTTTCATGGCAGTTTTTTATTTGTTGTTCTAAAACATCAACAATGGTATATGTGCCAAATGCTCCAAGATTTGAATATGTCTTTTCAATTTGTGAGCCCAATGTTGTTCCAATTTGAAGAACTTTAGTATGAGGTTGAAGTTCTTTTTTTAGTTCATTGATAAGTTTTGAATGGTTACCAAGAGTTAATATATTTTGAATCAATGAATTATCTAATAAATTATATAAAAATGGATTTAAATATAGCCATGAGTAAATTGTTTTTATATAGCTAGGAATGATTGGAGTTGATTTTTTTGCCATTTTATCCTCGTTGATTGTTTTATTCATTATTGTTTAAGTAGCCTAATTTGGTTGCTTCAATAAGCGCAGAAGTTCTATTTTTAACATTAAGAATTTTCAAAATAATTGTAATATGAACCTTGATGGTGCCTTCTGTTAAATTTAGTTTATGGGCAATTTGTTTGTTTGATAATCCTTCAGCAATGCATTTAATAATATCTACTTGGCGAGAAGTAAGCTTTTTATTATTACTAGGAAGCGTTTGATTTGCTGTTTTTTCTAAATTTTTAAGTGGTGTTAAAATATCTATATTATTTGTTTTCTCAACAGTGTTTGATGTTGAAGAATGGAGTAAATCGTGAGGGATGTACATACCACCAGCTAAAACTAAGTTTATAGCGCTTATGATTAGATTGTTTGATGATGTTTTAGGTATATATCCAGATACACCAATATCTAATGTTTGTTGTAATATTTCTTTATCAAAAACTGCAGAAATTATGATAATTGGTGTTTCTGGTTGAGATTTGTGTATTTTTGATATAGCTGATAACCAGTCAGAGCCAGGCATTGCTAAGTCTGTAATAATCAAATCAATATCATTGTGTTCTTTTATAATATTAAAAACTTCAGTATAGCTATTTGCTGTGATTAATTCTGGTGAATTTATATTTTCTTTTAGGATAAAAGATAATCCATTTAAGAATAATTCATGATCATCTGCTATTAATATTTTCATTATTTTAACTCCAATCACCTAAAAACATTTGCCAACAAGAAAGAGAAGCACACACTGCTGTTTCTGCTCTTAATATTCTGGGACCTAATGTTGCGCCTTTAGCAAATTCTAAATTTCTTAAAAGTGTTAATTCTTCAGGACTAAACCCTCCTTCAGGGCCAATTAAAATGGCTGATTTGGTGTTTTTTGTTGTTTTTAATATATCTATGAATGGTTTTGAATTTAGTGTTTCATCCATAAAATATAGGGTTCGAGAAGAATCCCAGTTGTTTAATATATCTGTTAAATTGGCAAGCTGTGTAATTTCTGGTAAATCAGTTCTTCTACATTGTTCTGATGCTTCTATACTTTGAGCAATAAAGCGCTCTATTTTTATGTTTGATGAATTAGTATAGCGAGTATTGGTTGGAATAATTTTTCTAACACCTAATTCGGTAGCTTTTTCTATAACAAAATCGGTATTGTCTTTTTTTAATGGTGCAAAGAGTAACCATATATCAGGACAAATAGTAAAAGGTTTTGTTTGTTCTAAGACCTCAATAAGGGTGTTTTTTTTATTTAATTCTTTGATGATACATAAAAATTCCCCGTTTTTATTATCAAAACAGATTATTTTGTCTTCAACAGAGTATTTAACAACATTTTTTAAATAATGTGTCTGTTCTTCATTTAAGTAGAAGTTTTTGCCAATTACTAATTCTTCGTTTGTATATATTCTAAATTTTTTTGCCATTGTCTTATTCTTTGTATAAATCAATTTTATGCTATGATATTAGATTAAATGTGTTAAAGAATATATAAAATTTGTTAAATTATGGACAGGTGAATAATGATTATTACAGTTGATGGACCAGCTGCTGCTGGTAAAGGTACTCTTTCTTTGCAATTAGCTAAAAAATATGGATTGGCATATTTTGATACAGGAATGGTGTATCGTGCGGTTGGATTATTGATGTTATTAAATGATAGAGATTTAGGTGATGTAGCAAAAGCAGAAGAAGAAGCTGGAAATCTTTCATTTGTTAAGATGATGGAATTATCTAGTAATCCTGAATTTCGTTCATCAAAAGGTGGACAGGCAGCATCAATTGTTTCAAGTTATCCTGGAGTTAGAGCAAAATTATTAGATATGCAAAAAAACTTTGCAAAGAATCCTGTTTTTGCTGATGGAAGTCGTGCTAATGGCGTTATTTATGATGGTCGTGATACAGGTACTGTAATTTGCCCTCAGGCTGATGTTAAGTTTTTTGTTACTGCAACACCAGAAGTTAGAGCTAAAAGACGTTATGATGAATTTGTTGCAAAAGGTATGGATGCAAAATATGAAGATGTGCTAGTTGATGTTAAAGCTCGCGATGATCGTGATACGAATCGAAAAGATTCACCAATGAAGCCAGCTGATGATGCAATAATTTTGGATACAACAGATATGGGAATTGAAGATGTTTATAATAAAGTTGTCCTAATTATTGATGAAAAAATGGCAAAAGCCGGTTAAAAAGAGCTAAAGACGACATTTTGTCGTCTTTTTTGTTGCAAAATAAATAAAATGTAGGTATATTTTTGGCTAAATAAATATATTCATGTGATTATTATGGTAAAAGATGTTTATCTTTTTCGTCATGGTCAGACAGATTTTAATTTGTCTGGAGTTTGGCAAGGTTCAGGCGTAGACGCTGAACTTAATGAAAATGGTAAGAGACAAGTAGAGATGCTCTCTGATAAAGTTAAATGGCTTGGGCTTGAAAAACTTTATTCTTCTCCTTTGTTAAGAGCAGTGCAAACAGCAAACAGAATTGCTCAAAAAAGTTTAACCCCGATGGATATCGTAATCATGCAGGATTTACGAGAGGTTCATTTCGGTGACTGCGATGGTCAGCGAGATGAGGTGGTTAGAATTCGCTATGGAAACGAATTTGTTTACAACTTTTTGTGGGCAACCAAGGAAACTTGGAACAGAGCTTTTGCTAATGGTGAATGTAAGCACCGAGTGTTTCACAGGGTTTTAGAGTGCTTGAAACGAGCTGTGAAAGAAAAGGAGAATACAATCGGTATTGTTTGCCATGCCGGTGTGATTAGCTCTCTTGCTTGTGGTTTTGGCTTGAAAGATGTGTCATATGAGAACTGTGCAATATTGCATTTGGTTTATGATACTGAAACAGGTCTTTTTAGCCAAGAGCAGTAAAAAAAATAAACCGTCCTTAGGGGCGGTTTTTTTATGCAAAAAAGTGTTGCAAATGGTGGGAGTTTGTGATAGTATATTTTTAGTTTTTTAAGATAAAGGTATATGATTATGATGATGTGTGGTGGAAATAAAAAAGGGGTTTTAAGTTGTAGAAATGCCGGAAATCTACACACACACACACACACACACACACACACACCTATAAGCGTTGCCGAGAAAATTTTTGTACTTAATTACGGAGAGGCTATGAGCGTTTGTTCATGGTCTAATTTTTTATGTGGTAAAAGATTTTTTATTGGCGATAGAGGTTTGATAAAAAGGGGATTGGAGATGAGAAAATTTGGTTGGTTATTAGGATTGATGATTAGTTTACCTTTAATTTGTGTGGCGCAAGTTGAAGAAGAGCCAACAGAAAACCCTGATGAATATAGAGATTGTGTGGTATATACACTAGAACAAGCTGATGCTGCAACAGCGCCAGAGGGAAACCAACTTATCTTTACATATTCTGGTTTTATGACAAGGGCAGAAGGTGATAATGCTGATTGTGGAATAATCTCATATATTGATAGCCCATCGTCAGGTGGAGAGGGAAGCGATAGTAATGGTGGAGGAAGTATTATAGGTGGAGGAGGTAGCTCTAACTCTGGAGGAAGCTCTGGTGGTAATAGTGGTGGAACTCCAAACACACCATCTCAACCATCTAACCCTGAACCAGAACCTGATGACGATGATGATAGGTGCAATTATGAAGGGTATGAGCGATGTCGCGATGGTTCACCAGCTTGTTGCGCGTATGATGAAAATGGTAATCAATACTCTATTGAAGCATGGTAATAATGTATGATTGTTTTTAATCGTTTTTTTAGGTGGTGTGCCCGGCGAGGTTTGAACTCGCAACCTTTGGCGTCGGAGGCCAAAACTCTATCCAGTTGAGCTACGGGCACGTGTGCTAGAAGTTGCGTATACTATAAAAAATGGAAAAAATCTAGTAAATTTTCTTGTTTTTTAGAAGATTTTACTTGACTTATTTATATTATATATGTATGTATGAGCAAAAGTTTTTTGAGTAAAGGATAAAAAAATGGCTAAGAAATGTGAAATTTCAGGCACTGGCGTTATGAGCGGTAATAATGTGAGCCACGCTAACAACAAGACTCGTCGTCGCTTTTTGCCTAATCTCCAAATCGTTTCTCTTTTAAGTGAAGCTTTGGGTAAAGTTTATAAATTAAGAATCTGCACAAAGACTCTTCGTTCTATTGAACACAAAGGTGGTCTTGATGCTTATTTGATGTCTACTCCAGATGGTAAGTTGACAGCAGAAGCTAAAAAAATTAAAAAAGTTGTTGCAGAAAAAGTATCTGCATAATAAAAACTGTTGTTGAGTTTTTAAAAGGGCTGGTTTTCAGCTCTTTTTTTTATAAAAAATATAGCATAAAAGCCACTCTTTTAGAGAGTGGCTTTTATTTAATCGTTTTCGTAAACAATTAGTTTTTCACGGCAAGACTTTTCAATCTTTTTGATGCGAAATAATACATTGTGAGCAATGTATATGATTGCTGCAATGCTAAGAATTGTGCCGGCAATGATGAAATACAAACTATTAATGTTGAGTGCATAGCAGTAGCTCATTGCGGCAATGAAGTACAATAATACTACTGTAATTAATAGAAGTTTGCCATTGCGGAAGGTCTTGGCGATAATTGATTGACCTTTGATAAACTCATTGTACTCCTTTTGAGTTGGAAAATAGACAACGCAACCGTTGTAAATTGCGGATTTGAGAAAACCAAACTCTTTGGGGGGTTTACCAAATTCTTTTTCGAATTCAGCGTCAGCTGTTTTTAATAAGTCTTTTTCACTCATAATTGTAATTTTTTTTATAGAATGATGAACAAAATAATTTCTAATATAGGCGTAGTTATACAAGGCTGTTCTTAAAAATCAAGCAAAAAAAACTTGCATTTTTGTTGAATGAGTTATATAAAATTTTTTTGTAACGGGACGTAGTTCAGCCTGGTAGAGCGCTTGCATGGGGTGCAAGAAGTCGGAGGTTCAAATCCTCTCGTCCCGACCATAAAAAAATCCTACTCTTGTGGTAGGATTTTTTTATGGTATGAGGTTTGAAGCTCCGAAGAAGGAGGTTCACTACAAGCGAAAGGTGGGCGAAAGAACACCGGTAAGCTAAAAGCTTATGAGCGCCAGTGCAATTGAGTGAAACGAAAATCAAATCCTCTCGTCCCGATCATAATAAAACCGCCCATAAAGGGCGGTTTTTATTATTCGGGTAATTTAAATGCCCAAAAGATTTTGGGTTTTTTTCCTGGGTAAATAGGGTATATTATATTGGTGTTTTGAAGAATTATACCCCACTTATCTTGATAATATCCTTGTTCATTACCGTACTCATCGTTGTAACCATAGGAATGCCATGTCTTATCGTGCTTTATTGCGAGTAACTTGGCATCCTTAAATACCAGAAAATCAAGATTTAAATCTAACTCATAAAAGCTAGATATGTTGGGCCTGGTATTTTCAGCTTGCATAGACTTTCCGATGATGAAAACAGATAAAGAAAATTTGCAAATTGTTTCTTCATCTAATTCTGGAAGATCTAATGTTTCGCCGAGGCAAACGTCTCGTACAAAAGGAATAACGAACTCTGTTTCTGATGCCGTTATAAGAAGACCGAAAGGCTTTTTGTTTTTCAGGAAATCTGAAACGATTAGTTTATCGCCTTCTCGATAAATTACGGGGAGAGGCATTCTTTTGTCTCCAAGTAACCACTCTTTATAAGCTGTAGTTACATTTTCGTAGTTTGTTAGCTTGTTCATATATATATTTTTTTAATATTTGTTCGTATTTATTGTATCATAAAATTATACCAAATGCAAGACAAAAAAATATTTTGTCTATTTTTTTTGAGGTGGGATTTTTTATGGTATGAGGTATGAAATAAAATTTTAAGTAAAGTTTATCTATTGTTTCATAATTAGAATTTTTGAATTTTAATTGACTTTATACTAATTTTTTGTAAGATTTGTATATTATTTTAATGGTTTTATTTAATGGGGGAATTATGAAGAAATTTTTTGTTGTTGTGAGCTTGATAATGTTGTTTTCGTTACCGGTATGGGCAGATAGAAATGAAAATATGCGTGAATTGATAAAAATACAAAATCCGAATATAGAATTAGTAGAAAAAGAGATGGTTGAGCAGCTTTTTCCTTATTTTAAGTGTGGTTTTATCCTTGTTAAGGATGATGAAGAAATGTTACAAAAAAAGATTGCTGAAATTATTAATTTACCAGCAAGGGTTGCAGAAATTACTACAAAAATATATAGTAGTTTATCGGATGAAGAACTTGTTGAGTTGATGGCATTTTATAAGACTCCACTTGGGCAAAAACTTATTAACTTGGAATCAATTGTGCAAGAGGAACTTCAAATATCAATAAATCATTCATTAGAGGAGGTTATACCCCAAATTAAGGTATTATATAATGATTTTGCTCAAGCTCATCCTTATCTTAAACGTTCGCAGGAAGATATGGGGTATTGTTTAAGGTCTATACAAAATAGTTTATAAAATGTAGATTATAATCGTAGTAACTCAATGAGCTTTACTCCATATGATATGGAGTAAAGCTTTATATTGGGGGTATGAAATAAAATTTATCTGCTGTTATATCTTTTTAAGAAGCTTAAAAGAGATTTTTGTTGAGGTGCATCTTCTGATAAAAAAGCGTCTAATTTATTACGAGCTTCTTCTTTTTCTTCATTATCATTATAAGTGCGATATCTGGTATTTTTTATGACTATATTTTCTTTTATTGCAGTACCTGATTGGACAGCATCTAAAATATCACTTATTACATCTGCCATAAATTTGGCATATTTTTTATTTTTCATATTATTTGTATCTATATCTCGTAAATTTTTTAACAAGTTAACTTCATCATTTTTTTCTATGGTTGTTTCATCATATTCTGAATATTTACATTTAATCCAAGATCTGTATTTTGTAATCCAAACTGGATCTTCATATTCAGGTTTAAATTTTGAGATAAAACCTTTTTTGCGAGGTTGTAAATATATATCACCAATAAGCTCTACACCATGGCGATACATTGTTGGGTGTCCTTTAGGGTCTTCAGCATATTCATAATAAGCATTTGTATCATGATAAAATACTAATGTTAGTTTTCCTTTTTCCTGATTTGTATAAGTAATTGATGCAGCTGATGTTTTGTCATTAATTTTAACTTCTTTTTGCATGATTTCTCTTCCGATTAATTATATGATAATAGTATATCATAATTTATAATAATTATCAAACTTTATTTTTAATGGAGATTAAGTGCTTATAAATAAAAAAAATATGCTTTTTTTTCTATTGATTGTTTTTAGTATATATGATATAATTTTTGTATATAGAGTAAATAGAGGAGAGATACTATGATACATACTTCTGCGCCAATATCTATAATAAATGCAAATGTAATAATGCATCGCAATATAATTAAAAATAAAAAAGAGAAAAAAAATAAAAATGTAAATGATAAAGATGTTTTTTTACAAGAAATGTTTGAACAAGCTTGGGAGCAACAAGAACAACGTTTATCTGATTTGGAAATAAATTTACGTTCTAAATCTGGAGATAGTTATTGTATTGAAAAAGTTTACGAATATAAAAATGGTCAGAAAGCAAAATATGTAGAAATTTCATATCCTGATATTGATCCAAACGTACATGTTGAAAGATGGGATGAAAAGGGGAATTGCATTCAAGTTAATTCTAGATTTAGGTCTACTTTCTATCCTAATTCTGCGCAAAAGGAATTTGAATTTTTGGATGGAAAGGTTAAACATTTTGATAAAGATGGAAATGAAGATACAAAATCTTATTATTTAAAGAAAAAAATTGCAGCTAAACGTCTTAAAGAAGAAGAAAAATCAAATGTAACATTAGAAAAAGCCTCAAAAATTGAAAAAGCAATATCTGTTCTTATGGTTGATAAGCCTGAAATGACGCTAATAGAAAAAATGTTAATGAAAAAAGCTAAAAAGCGCTAAATTATTAATTTGTATTGATTATAAAAAAAAAAGAGGCACTTTAGGAGTGTCTCTTTTTTGATAATTCGGCTTTTACGGTGATAACTAAGTATCGCGTGTCGCCGTGAATTTTGTAATCGTATTTGAACTTTTTGGTTTGCTTATCGCCGGGAAGATCCCACATAGCTTCTTCATGGGCAATAAATTCATCAGATGAAAGGATATAACTTGCATCAACAAAGTTTGGTCTCTTTTCGCTGATTGTGATTGTTTTTCCATCATCAGATAATGTTACCCAGACACCTTCGTAGCAGATAATCCATTCGTTATTGTCGGTCAAATAGGTGTCTGCCCATTCTTCAGCATAAAACTCTGAATTTGCGTTTCCAACTGGAATAGCGTGAATAATGTAGTCTGTTGACTGTGCAAATGAGATTGTTGTTAAGCAAACAAACAACACGATTGTAAGTAGTTTTTTCATAATAATTGAATTTAGGTAAACATCATAATTTTTTTATAGTTGTGTATTTATATATAATTATATTAAAGAGTCAATGTTTTTAGTTGTGTTTTTTGTCGAAAAATTAGAAAGAGAAAAAGTATTTATTTTAATTAAAATCTGTGATATGATATATTTATAAAAGATATGATATAATTTGTTATAAGGAGGTTATTATGCCAATATCAAAAGAAGAATTAGTTAGAGCTATGGATGAATATGAGTTTTCTGAAGATTCAAAAAAATGGGTTATGGCTGTAAATGAAAGTTGTTCAGAATGGGGAGATGTATTATCTCAAGTTACGGATAAGAGTGGTAACAGAGTTTTTGAGACAGTTGATATTTGCGATGTTTATAATTCTTGTTATAAAGAGTTGATTAAAAATCCTGAAAAAGTTAAGGCTGTTTTATCTGATGAGGAAGCTTTGGAAGATATATCTTGTTTTAGAAATAAAGGTGTAGGCTTGCAACGTAATATTAGAGAGCCTTTAGCATCAGTTAAGAGTAGGTATCCAGATGTTTTTGCTGAAAAAGATGAAAATAAAGATGTTAAAACAAGTGATAAAAAGAAATCTAATAATGTTTGTTTTTATAAAAGAGGCGGTATGGATAGATAGTTTTCTTAAGTAAGAGATGCATCGCTTAGCATATCTTGATATGATGTTTCGTGGTTGGGGGTGGCTATTTTGCCACAGATGATGTGTTTGTTTTTTTGAATGGTTTCAGGAAGAGGCCAAGGTTTATTTTCTAATTTATGATAAGCAAGGTCAGCCATAAGTCTTGCTTCCATAAAATTTCCAAATTTTGATGTTTTTATGCAAGGTGTGTTTGATAAGCGATGATATAAGCAATTAAATTGCTCTTTATGTTGAGGAAGTATGTAGGCTTTGTTTGAAAGTAAGTCTTTGAAATATTTAAATACAATAGGGTTTTTCCATCCACCTCCAAATAAGATGAAATTATGAGGAATATTAATAGTTTTAGGTGTTTGCGTTAGCGTATATACAGAAATATAGGCTGAAAAATATTCTAATGAATGAATCGCATCTTCTATAGAAATATTTTTAGATTGGATGCAATCAAAAACTTCTTGTTTGTGGTAATATGAGGGGTCGCCAGATTTTGGAAGAGGTGTATTGTAGTATTTTAGACCAATGTTGAAGAGTTCTTGTATTAATGATTTATCTAATTTTCCTTTTTTGCCATATATACCATCTATATCATATGAGTATGGAGTGTTTAAGCGAATAAAGTTATCAATATATTCATTAAATGGTCCAGAGTCTGTGGTGAATATAGGGGTGTTATTTTTTATTATAGCAAAATTTGAGGTGTTTCCACCATTGTAGTAACATCCGTCACCTTCTATTAGAGAAATACGTGCATTATGTGGTGCAATGAGAGGAGCTCCTTCAAAACCATTTTTTATAAAATCGGAGCGAAAATCATAAATGACAGGTAGGAGAGTGAGGTTTGCAAGCATTTGACCAGAGCCTAGTTGGACAGTATATGGAATTGAGTTATTTAATTTGGCAATAGAAGGAGGATTATGGTCTAGAGTTTTGCCATGAAAACCAATAGCAGAGATGGTGTTTTTATCAATATTATTTGCTTGTAGCATTTGGTTGATGCTGGAGGCAATTTGAGAGATATATTCGTTATGAATTTCTTTAAAATTTGGAATGTTTTCTATTTCTTTTTTGGTTTTTGAGCGAGAGTTAATACGCAAATATTCAATTTTATCTTGCATGTCTTTGGAATAAGGTGTTGAAAAAGAACAAATATCTTTGATTTTATTGTTTTCAAATTCGCTTAAAACTAAATCTATGGCATCCATAGAATTTCCGGTCATGTTTCCAATTATGCGATGTTTTGTCATATTCTCTCTCTATTTGCTATGATGTTTGATAGTATTAAATGTGTTAAAAAAATCAAGTGATTATTTAGTTGTTGAATGTTTATTAAAAAAGTGGTATACTTGTGTAAATATAAGGATGGAAAGGAGAAAAGCCATGTCTAATAGTAATGATAGTTTAAGTGATAAGTTAAAAAATCTAGGGCTTGCTGCGGTTATTTCGGCAAGTACGATTACTCCAGCTGTTTCTCAGAATTATGAAGATTTTTCTAAAGAAGAAAAGGAAAAATTTAGGATTGAAACTCAAGAAATGAGAAACGAATTTGAGGCTTTTCGTGAAGATGCATTTAAGGAATTTGATGAGTTTCGTAATAGTGTAAAATCGAATAGTGTAACATCATCTGAAGAGCAAAAAGTTTCTGAAGATAAACCAGAGCAGAAGAGTTCTGTTGTTGCTAATAAAAAAGAAGAATCTCAAGCAGTTAGAGAAGATAAAAACTTGGAATGGCATACAACAAAAGATGGTAGAATTGATTATGCGTGTGGAGATGATAATTCTATAAAAATGAATATTAGAATGTTAAATGTTCAATCTTTAATGCCTAAAATTTATCAAAAAGATAATAAATATCATTGTGGTTCGAGTGTTTCAGGTAATTTTAATGTTGTTCAACGTATGGCTAGTATGAAAATACAAAATCTTGTTGCAAGTAAAATGATATTTGATGATATGAATGAACGCTTGAAAAATGGTGAGCAATTAAACCAATATGAAACAACTTTTTATGATGGATTTGCAAGAAATGGTATGGCAAGACTTGCTAGAGAAGGTATTGAGTTAAATAATGAAGGTAAACTTGTTCAAAATAATCCAAGAGGTTTACTTCCTTATGAAAATACAAGATCCGGAAGGTAGTTTTTTATAAAAATTAAAGCCACCTTAAATGGTGGCTTTTTCTAATTCTTTTTGGGAATGAAGTTAAAGGGTGGTTTATTGTCTGTGTTTATTTTCATTTCTTTTAGGCTGGATAAAGTAAACCATAAAAAAGATATAAATATCAGTAAATCAAAACCATCTATGTATAAACAAAAGGCTAGTTTTGCACCCAAAGTATATGAAGCCCAAGAACATTCTCTTAAACTATAATGTTTTTGTAAGTATAGGATTAATACTAAGCAAATCGCAATACAAAAAAACATATGTGGTTCTTGCCATGGTGTGGGAATTACTGTTATCAAGAATAACAGAGAGGCTGCAAGAGAGTTAGTTGTTGCTCCTTTTATTTTGATGAAATAGATAGCAGGAATTAAAATTAAGAATGGAAGAGGATTCGAAACTTTAAGAGCTGCAAGTAAAAAAATCACCACAACATTTAGAAGGAAGAAATGGGCAAAAATTCTAAATTCCCTTAGAAAAATAATAAGATTTGCATTCATAATTGTATAAGATTAGTAAAATATAATAATTTTTTTAGGAAGAGTGGTTCTAACAGGCGTTGGAATAATTGTCAAATAAAAAAAGTATGGGATATGTGTTGATATGCTTGCTTTTAAAGAGTTTGTACCTATACTAAAGAAAACAATAATGGAGATGAATATGGTAAAAATTGCAGTATGGTGTCGTCACGAAAATGATAATATTATAGGGATTGGTCCTAATATTCCATGGCATATTCCTTCTGATTTTAAACGTTTTAGACGTATTACAGAAAAAGCATCAATCACATGTGGGCAGACAACATATGAAAGTTTTCCAAATCGTACGCTTCCAAATCGTAAAATATATGTTTTGAGTTTTGATGAAAATTATGAAGTATCTGATAAAAATAATCATTTTGTGTTAAATGATGCAAGTAAGTTGCCTAATTTAGATGAGCCATTGTATGTTTGTGGTGGCGCAAGTATTTATAAAATGTTTATGCAAAATGATGATATTGATGTTGTTGTTGATAGTTGTTATTGTGGTGAGCTTAATCCTGATTTGAGTGGTGCAAAAGTTGATATAACATCGTGCATAGATGCAATGTATAACAATTATATAAAAGTTTCGCCAGATTATGAAGAAGATAATGTAATAACCACTGTTTGGGTTAAAAAAGGAGTGGTTGTTAATGATGAAGTTTTAAAACATATTACTTTGTCAATTATTAATAAATAAAAAAAGGAGTTTTTATGAAACAGTATTTAGAAATCTTAAAAGATGTTTTGGAAAACGGACAAGATGCTAACAACCGTACAGGTGTTTATGCTAGAAAAGTTTTTGGTCGTCAGATGCGTTTTGATTTATCTAAAGGATTTCCTTTGGTTACTACAAAGAAAACTTTCTTTAGAGGAATCGTTCACGAATTGATCTGGTTATTATCTGGAAACACAAATATTAAATATTTGTTGGATAATAACGTTCATATTTGGGATGAATGGGCTGATGAAAATGGTGATTTGGGCCCTGTGTATGGACATCAGTGGCGTAATTTTAATTCTCAAGGGTTTGATCAAATAAGAGATTTGATTGAGAGAATTAAAAAATCTCCTCAAGATCGTAGACTTATTGTGAGTGCTTGGAATCCTGCTCAAATTGAGCAAATGGCATTGCCTCCTTGTCATTGTTTTTTCCAGTTTGATGTTACTCCTGATGGTAAGTTGAATTGTATGTTGTATCAACGTAGTTGTGATTTGTTTTTAGGTGTTCCTTTTAACATCGCATCTTATTCGTTGCTTACAATGATGATTGCTCAGGTTTGTGATTTACAACCTGGTGAATTTGTGCATACCCTTGGTAATGCTCATATTTATTCAAATCACTTCGATCAAGTGAAGCTTCAACTTACTCGTGAACCATTACCTCTTCCAAGAGTTAAGCTTAATCCTGAGATTAAGAACATTGATGACTTCAAGTTTGAAGATATTGAACTTGTTGATTATCAATCTCATGGTGTGATTAAAGGTGATGTTGCTGTATAAAACAGTGTATTATTAAAAAAAGGGCTAAAATTTAGCCCTTTTTCTTTATTTATGAGTGAATTATTTTTTGATAATAGAATCAACATCAACTTTGGCTTTTAGGAATTCTTTATCAATTTCACCTCTAATTTCAACAATATCATTTTCATTTACAGTAAGACCACGCCAATCTTCGTTATCAATTTCAATGATAATATTT
>JAEIGA010000523.1_pt1 | contig 56925 bp, 126 predicted proteins | sample 9270691 | NCBI WGS metagenome assembly JAEIGA01 (sample SAMN17057246, study PRJNA624740) | gut metagenome | biome: biome; isolation source: fecal sample | host: Bos grunniens | place: China: Xizang | collected 2019 | reverse complement strand
ATCAGCAAATCATGCTCTGCCTCTCTATATGTAATAATTTGTTCCTTTTCAAGAATATCAAGGCACATAATGTAGAGCCTAACAAGGTGCATCATATGTTTTCCGAGCTTGTTATGAGTAATAGCATTCTCATTTCTCTTACCTATTTTGCCATATGATTTAACAATCTGTTGCATTTCCGACCACATACTTGCGTAGTCTCTTAGTGGATAATGATGTAAATTAACATCCATAAAAATCTCAGTGTCATATTCTTTTTGCACTGCCTTGTCAATGTAAAGCTTTATCGCATCTTCGGGCATAGTAAAATATCTATTTCTAAAATCAAAGGAAGCGTGTTCAATTGTTTTATAAATGTGTTCTTCGTTCTGTGCTTGCCCGACCAACCTATTTGATGCATTTTCCAATCTACGCAATTGTTGATTTGCATAACCGCCAAAGGAATGAACTGCCCTTTTGGAAAGAAACAAATGAGCATTGTCAAGAAGTTCCTGACCAATTGGAGATATGTAAAGACAGTGTTCTCGTTTGTTGCCCAACATTTCAATCGTGTTAGGATTTACGCTACTTAATAATGAAATCAGCTTATTAAAAGAATAAATTGTAGTGTCTGTATCCTCATTGACAAATTGTTCGAAGTTTTCATTGGTGAGAATCTGATTTTTACTATTTAAAGCGCAACCACGAATATCTAAATCACTATTTTCATTATCAGTGCCATAAGCATGACTACCACCAAGAGTTAAAATAATTATATTTTTTCCTAAGTTTTTATCAGTCTTTAAAAATTTATATTCATCGGTTTTTAATTTTTCTTTGATTTGTTCTATGTTCATTATTACTCTCCAATCATTCTGTATTGTTTAGGAAAACTCCTCATCTGTAAACTCAAACCCTTCACTATCCTTATAATACCTCGACGCATACTTACCGCCCCCATAGTCCAAATGCGAAACTGGCGTCCAATTTGGCATATCGGGATCGTTAAACGGAAAACTCGGATTTACCTCGTGATACTTCTTGGGCACCGCGCCCTCAACGCCACCGTTCCAATAAATCAACTCTTCCTTAAGCTGCTCCCAAGTAAATTCTTCGTCATATTCATTAATGATGACTACCTCCGGCAACTTGCACCACTCTTCAATATCCTTTACGGACTTAATGCCATTATGGATTTCAAAAAGCGGAAGCCAGCCACAAGATCTCTTGCCGATATGAATGAGATATCCCCAATCGGGAGTGTCTGTCAATTCAAAGTCACCAATCTTCTCAGCAATAGATTTGTTTTTAACTAAAAGGTAAAAATTAGTTCCCATTATCGTTCTCCTTAATCATTTTGTCTTGCTTAATAATGGCCACTCTTCTGCCAATGTAAACTCTTGTATAACATTCTTTCTTTTATCTTTCTGTCTCTTAGCTTGTGGCGTATCCTTACCCACATAAAACCCAAAATACTTAACAGTACAAGCACGTAAAACATTCTTCCCTTCTTCACAAATCTTCGAATCCATTAAGATGTAATCAAATCTTTTGCCACACATTCCATGAATACCAATAGCAAAAAAGTCTATAGTGCTATAGGACGAGGCATCAAGTTGAAAGCGAACTCTTAACATATTGTTTGACCAACTTTGCCACGGTAAATCCGTCACTAATTTAGATGTCAGTAGTTTTTCAACATCTGCACTATCAGAAAACACTACGCCAATATGACATGGCTCTTTTTTGGCTTGCTTAGATACGGCAACAATGAGGTCAAAAATACTTTTTGCACGCTTGATTTTCTTCATATCTTAATCTCCTCAATCTCCTGTACAACCATCATAGCTTCTGCCAACCATAAAGCCTTAATTTCTCGTGCCAACTGTACTAAAACCTTACGATTCTTGCACATCTTATAGTTATCGTTGTAATCATATATGTCGTCTTCTTTGCTTGTGTGAGCGAAAGCGATAAGCGAACCATGGTCTTGAAAGGATTTTTGCAATTTATCAACTTTTAACTTACATTTTTTCTTGTCAATATACAACTGATACATCTAATTTACCTCCAACGTCTTGCACTCCATTTCTGTCCAAGTAAATGCTTTGCAGAACTCTCCATCATCATAAAAATATCCGAGCGTATACGTATATGTATCTGAAAACTCATCACACTCCTCATAGAGTACATTACAATCACATGGAATTATATAATCTCCGTAATGATTTAAGTCCAACTCATAATAATTGTGATTGTAATGAGACCTCTCTTTCATGTGTCTCATATACCTTGTATCAAGTTCAAAACTAAAAGTTACAATTGCCATTTGTTTTACCTCTCAATCATTTTGTTGTGCAATAATATTAGCACCAAAGAGCTTGTTTGTCAAGATACCTTGGTGCTAATTTACAATTTATTTACAATTCGTACAAACCGCCAGAGATGTCAATTTCCTCAATCGTCTTGATGCCGAAGAGCTTTATAAACTTTTCGCCCTCCCACCAGTCGTCTAAGAATTCAATATCATCACCATTATATGGATCGGCAATCTCTTTAAAAAGAGAGTATGTATCACCGTCATAGGAAGTACCCATAGAGACAATAACTGTGCCGTATATGTTGTGCTCCCAGTACCTACGGATGTACTCTGCGACTGCATCATATCCTGACTGCCCATCTTTCAATTCAATATCTATCATGTTTCTTCTTCTCCTTCGGTGTTGTTTTCGTTTAAAAACGCTGTGAACTCATCATACTTTCGCTGCTTAATTTTGCCATATTTGCCTTTGATGTCGTAGGTAAGGTACTTGTCGAAGAGTTCTTTGATTTCTTTCTGGGTATTCTTACGTCCTTGAACCAATCCCTCTCGGTATCCTTTGGTACTCTTTCCTTCGCCAAGCACGGCCTTCTTATCGTCCTGCCCTCCTAATGTTTTGTTTTTTAGCTGATACCCACTATCTGCATAATACTTAATCCAATATCTCTCTCGGTCATTAAGTTCATCTTCAGAGCACTCCTCAAGTATATCTATATGATAACCATAAGGATTCTTCTCCTCATCATAAAGCTTGTGCTTTCTTAGAGAAGTATCTATATGTGTTTTATATCCGAACATATGGTTAATCAGCCGGTCACACAGATGTAGGGCTTGCCCCACATATGCGTGCTTAAAATTGTTCTCATCTATACGCCAGTACACATATATTCCAGAATTATTTGTCACGCTCGGACAAAGTTTCTGTATCTGTCTTTTATACTCTGCCTTCATAGCCATTATCTTTCTATAATTTGGAGCCATAAACTATCACCTCCTTAATCATTTTGTATTGTTTTAACCTCAACATCTTCTATCGTGCATTGACATTGAGAGACGCCATTATATGTATTTATACCGCACGTTACGACCGCATCAAATACTAATTCATCCTCAGGATCTCCCCAACCGTTTGCAAAAGCCAACAGAGGATTATCTTCCTTTAACTTAAAGGCAACATACTTAATGCCCTCAACTTCGAAAGCAATACTGTTCATATCCTTGCCCTGGACTTTAATGTCTTTGCGCTGGACCGAGATGTTTGTAACTGCTATCTTGGCTTCTTTGATACCTGTACACCACAACCAATCATACTGCGCGATATCCATAATAAAGCGAATATCCATATCTGCAAAATCCATTTCAAAGTCGCATAAATATGTCTTGTCGTACACCAAATCTTTTAACTGCTCATTGAGTATGTCTTTAGCCCTTTGAACATCTTCCTTCTTGATGGATGCGCCAGCCGCATTCGAATGACCCTGACAAGTAAACAACTCCGTGCTATTAAGTAACTCCTTCAGATCTTCTATCGGCGAATTGTCATAATTTCTTAACGAACCAGCAAGAGTGCCATCTTCCATACCCCTTAACAGAACCACGGGACGTTGTATATTATCCGAAAGGCGCATCGCTACTAATCCGACAATACCACTTACATCTTCATCGTCAGTTTCTACAACAACAACCTTATCATCATAGTTGACTTTGTTTTTAAGAGCGTCATATAACTTATCTCTCATTTTGTCCTGACGAGACTTCGAATTTCGGCATAAACGAACCACTCTATCATATATATTTTCTTTAACAATCTCGCCACTGCGTTTCTTATAGTCAAATTCTTCGTAGTCATCTATAAACGCACGAAAGAGCAGTTCTCTCTCTTCATAACTACCAATTCTGATAAGCGAATTAAGAATAGGAACTATATACCAAGCTACTGTAGTTGGATTCACTTTGTTATTCATAGAGTAACTCTGCGCATCAACAAATGCTTGAAATGCTTTGCTATGAATATTGCTCAATCCCTTATTAACATAATAGCGAGTTGGGAAGCTACGCAAATCCATAATGTCTGATATTTGCGCCAATGCCACCAAATCCAAATTATCTTCAGCAAAGGTGGTCCAGTTTCGCTCATCAAGTGCCCTTAGAAATTCCATCGCTATCCCCACGCCTGAAAAATCTTTGTTGGTATAATTTGGACTCATCTGATTATTAACTATAATAGCTTTACATTTAATATCACAAGGCTCTTTTTCATGGTGATCCAAGCACATACAATCAATACCACTATCAACAAGTTTATTGAGTTGCTCTACATCATTAGTTCCTGCGTCGGGTATAATGAACAATTTAATATCTTCTGGTAGAGTAAAATCACCCTCGTCCATCTTGGCCAAACCGTGAGCTTTATTTTCGTTGTGTAAAATATAGTGTACAGGATAGTTTTTATCCAACGACTTTATGTACTTATAAATTAAAGCCGCACTTGTATATCCATCAGGCTAAGGGTCGGTATCTACAAGAATACCGACCTCATCACCCCTTTCAAAATGCGATACAAAACACTCAACTGCTTCATCTATGTTATCAAGATCATTATAATCGTTTATACAGTCGTCACTTAAGTTTAAATACTCTTGTGGGTTTTGAATTCCACGATTGATAAGTACTGTTTTAATTATTTGAGACTTATCATTAAGACTATTTTCAAACAATTTATACTGCACTACTAAGAACCTCCTTGCCACCTACAATATTCAAATATTTTTTGTACTTTCTATCTAAATAAATTTTTGCATCTTTGTAAATATAATTCAACACGTTTAAACATTGTGCTTTTCCAGATATTTCAAGAATCCTATATTCTCCATCTCCGCCTATATGTCGTTGCTGTAATTTTCTTTCTAATATATTAATGAGACCATTATCCATTAGGTGCCTTTCTATGACACGTAAGATATCTTCATTTGTACCAATAGACACCATATACTTGTTTACATTATAGCCTTTGTCGATAATTTGATATTTAGAAAATGCACCGTCGGCATCAATAACACCTCGGATAAAATGTTTCATTAAAGAATTTGGAATTGATTGAATAATTTTAGAACAGTCGCTTCTATATGGTATTAATCCATATTGATCAACCAGTGTTTTTCCAAAATGCTGATTGGTAATCAAAAGTCTTGCCTCGGTGCACAACTCTTTACCAAACCCACAATAATTATAAAAATTAACTTTATAATTTCCGTCTATATCTTTATTAAATTTTTCTAAATGCCCACAATCATCTTCTTTTAGTGTTAATTTAAATTCATATGATGTGCGATTATTTCTATTACGAATAGCCATATATCCATCACACCATATAAAACCAATCCAGTATGCCTTATGCTCATCGTTTATTATATCAAAGTAGTGTTCGTTGAACGAATAATGTGGCGTAGGTTTTGTTTGTTGAAATAACTTATCTTCCGGCCACCCATCTCGTATTCTTCTGCTAATCGTTATAGTGTCAATGCCAGTTTCTGCTGCCCATTCGGTTGTTGTTTTGGTTATTCCATTAATGGTCAATAATGTACTCCTACCTTTTCTCTTTTCGACATTCATACATCATCCCTCCAACAAATCTGCATTCTCAAACACATTTCCAATCACTTCAAACACACAGGTATCATCAAACCCGTAACCGCCACTCTTATCATAAAACATAAATCTACAATTGATGTTGTCAAATTTAATAATACCAATTTCTACACCATCTACAAGAAGCAATTTTACAATATCTCCTTCAAAAATCTTCCTACCATTCTTGTCCTTCATTCCCGTATACTGCCCAACACTCTCCGGTATCACAGGATCAGCACGACCATCAATACAACCAAACTCATCAATATACGATACATCCATAGGGTGCAACTTACTCTCGTCCTGCAAAATAAGATAATGGTCGCCCTGATGGATTAAACATCCTTCGATCCATTCATCATCATATTTTCTCTTACCATGAAAAATATAATCTCTCATAATTCTCTCACTTTCTCAATGCATACACCGTACAATGTCTCAATTGACCATAACTCCACTCTGGATGTCGTCTTCGAAGGAGAGTGTATACATATCCAAATCTATTAAACTTCTTCACGATTATCCCTCCTAACATATCGTGCCTAAATACTCTTTGTAATCTTCTTCGGTGTAGTGGTGCTTGTTTGCCATCTCAACACATTCTTCATCGGCCCAAGGATATACGCCTTCGTCTTCTAGTGCTAAAAACCATCGTCCAATAAGCAGTTTAATATCTTTGTTTTGATTGGAAATAATGCCGTTTGACTCTCTCAATAATTTTACATTGCTATCTTCCTGATACTTGCTAATAATAATATGAACAACATCATCAGGACAAACGGTATCAACACCAAGGTCTTGGATTTCGTCTGCTGTAACAAAAGTGTCTGGCTGTGAAAACCTACGAATTTCTACTTTTGTTTTTGTAAAACCAATTATCTGTCCGACAAACTTACATTTTCTCACCGTACTGCTGCCAGTTCTTTCGTTCTTTAAATAAACCACAACATCGTCTATGTGTAACGATTCATTTGCGAATACACTATACATTCTCTCACCTCACTTAAACGCGCCCCACAACAACATTCCACCCGCCACAGCCATACTCGCAGCAATCCAAGCATACCCTATACGCTTCCACCATATGCTTTTGTTCAGGGTGTGATAATCATGCAACTCGCTAACACCCGCAAAAAACATGAGTGCTACTATGGCATACACACAAAGCTGTAAGCCCCAATCGCTATTCATTACGCCCATCCTCCTGCTTCTTGCCGTAACTGCAGTAGTCCGTAGGTTCAACTTTTTTATAGCCCACGCCATATACTTTCTCAAAGCAAAGATTATCCTCACTGCGATACACACACTCACCACAATGGACAACTTCCTCTACATCAGCTATCGGCGCTTCCTCCATAAGATTTCTCGCTCCACCTGGAGGGCCAACATGCACCCTATCATACTCTTCAATTAATTTATCAATATCTGTATATCTGCCCATAATTTTAATCCTCTCTTTCCCCATAATTACAAAAGTCGGTAGGTAAATGAATTTCACCGTCTCTGTCGCCCATCTTTGCGCCACACTCGGAACAGTATTTGCAATCCGACCAGTCCCAATGATTGCATTCTGAACAATTTGCATCTCCATCTTTTTCTGAGCAAGATGCTTTTATCCAATATCCATGTTTAACTTTATTGAGCTCCTCGACAAGAGTAAGTGCGTTTATTGCAGTAATGATGGCACTTTGAAATTCATCAAAATCTCTATTGAAAACCACAACCTCTGCACCCTCTAATATTTTGATTGCCATAGCAATTTGTTCTCTGTTGAATTCCATCATTCCTTATCCTCGCTTTCCTCAGACACTCTACGACATATCGGTTTCATTACTTCATTATATCCGCCCTCATATCGTTTCTTGCGCTCCGTCTTGCCGTAAAACGGACATTCTTCTTCATAGCACTCTCCAAAGTTTTCTATTGTCCAGTTTCCCATCGTATGGATTTCTTTTCTATATGGACACTTCATACAATTCCCTCCAAGCTCCAAAATGCTCTTTCTGCTTCATCTTCCGCCTCCCACTCCATCAACTTATGCATATACTCATGATCTTCGTACATCAGAGCGTTGCAATGTGGGCATCTTTGATTTCTGTAGTCTCCAACCTCGCAGCAGAGACTACAATAGTAGTCGCCCATTCCGGCACCTTTCCAACGAGCTTCTTTGTCAGTGTTATTCATCATCGTCGATATACTCCTTGTTCTGTTCCCTCCTAATTGCGTCTCTCCACTCACCCTCAGGATAAAATTCCAACGTCAAATCCTCATTGATTCTGCTTTTGGGCTTACCAAGCAGATGCCATGCCTCAAGCCATATTCTAAAAGGACAAGTAGCTTCACCGTAATCCGAAAGACGCTCTGTAGGAGATTGCCAATCACAACTATCGCATACCACCTGGTATTCGTAATTCCACCCGTCACCATAATCTGCTACACGCAAGTCTTTCTCTCCGCAACAAGGACACTCAAGCTCTGCAAGGTCTTTCTTTGATAACTCTACGCCGATAGGGCTAATTTTTCGCCATCCACCACCCCTATAAGAGCCTCGTAGCATATATTTTTTTGGAATCTTTTTCATTCGATTACCTCAACTTCCTCCACCGAATCAAACCCCTCATACACCTGTAACGTTCCATCTGCATTGTAAAGAGGAGTTATGCCATATCCATAACCGCTGTAAAAATAAAAATACATTACACCAGTATCCTTAGCGTAAAGAATATAGTACCCTGCCCCACATTCACCCCACGCTTTTACAACCGTAAAATAACCATTGAACATATCTTCCTGTTCAGTATTAGCATCTTCATAAGAGACGCCACTACAACTCACCAAACCAAAGCACATTGTGCATATTAATAATGCTATAATAAGTTTTTTCATCATTCTTCTACCTCTACTTCCTCAATTCTAAATCCAGGCAGTTCATAATATGGTTGCCAATTATTACATTCAAAACTACCGTCATCGTTGTCATCTCTATCAAATCTATGACAATAATCAGCACACTTTTGTGCAATCTGTTCAACGTTGTCTCCGAGTTGCTCCCACGAAGGACAGTCCATGCAGTGACGGCTCTCTTCTTCTCTGATTTTACTCTTCTGCTTGAAGTCTGCCATCGCTTCCTCCGCTTTTTCCTTACGCAGATATGAACCGATAATGTAGTCGTAGCGGTCTTCCCATTCGCCGCCGTATTTGTGTAGTTGATAGATTTTCATATCAAACCCTCTTCTTTCATCAACTTCCTAATACGCCCAATCTCTTTGGCAACTTCTGTCTTTTGTTTTCGTGCAAGATCAAGAGCACCATCACTTACATTCATAATGTTTGGGATTTTAATGGAGCTTGCCATTTTTGCGAGGTTTAAAAGCATTTCATCGTAATTCATCTTTTACTGCTCCTTAATTGGTTCTAATCTTTTCAAACATTGTTACAATATCATCTTCCAACGGATATCTCTCGGTGGAAGTAGAGCTCTTTGCAAACTCTCTATTGACCATATCTACATACATAGTTACCGAGCCATCATCCCCCATATAAAACTGCTCCCATTCTTCGTTAGACATCAGCCTCTGTGCATCAAGCTGCTTAATAGCAAGATTATCGAAACTCACAACCTCGAACCAACCCTCACGAATTATCTGAGGAAGTTTGTCATACAACATTTTCTTCAATGCTTCTATTGCCACCGATTGGTATTGATACATATCCTTACCACGACGGAATTCCTTGTAGCCAAGAATAAGAATTTTAAATCCCTTGTTTGCCAATTCTTCCAACTGTACTGGGTGTACAATGCCGTTGATAACGTGGATTACTGCGTTGGGAAATTCTTTTACCCACTCAATAAATCCACCAGTAATGTGAGAAAGTGAAATGCCAAGACCATAGATGAGTTTCTGCTCAACAAGAAATTTAAGAAAGTGCCTATTCTTTATAAAATGAATCTGGTTAACCGTCATACTTGGAATAAGATTAAGTTTCTTGCACTTCTCAAGGAAGGGCACAAGGTCGGGATGCTCTAAGGGGTTACCTCCGCCTATCGCAAGCTCGGTATAAGGACGGAGCTTATCAATAAAGCTCTCAGACATAATATCACCATGAAGTCCATCCTTAGTAGAGTTCTCGTGGCACTGCGGGCAACCCATATCGCAACAGTTTGTAATCTTTATATCCATTGATTCAGGAAAGTCTGCTTTAAAGAAATCAAGGTCGTTCTCTCTAACCTTAGTGCCAGTCTTAGTGTCTATGAGTACGCTATAATTGCCGTTCTGATATTTAACAAATCTTTTCATTTTCTTCTCCTTAACCGTCGTAACCAAAATAACCAAAGCCGACTATATTCTCACCATTAGGTGTAGTATAATCGTATTCAAAAGTCTCATGGGATATATATTCCCAATCATTAAACTGGTCATATGTAAGATACTGAGGGTATCTACCAGTCATATCTTTTTCAACTGTTGGTGTAATCGGAACAAGTTTGTCGCCATATCTATCCCATACCAACTCACCTGCCACCCACTTGTCAAAGTCCGACTTCATACACATAGTAAGGCTATGTGTGCTACTCGAATTTGTTTCAAACACATTTCTTCTAATCTGTCTCATAATATTTTCTCCTTTTATAATTTAATCTTTAAACGGCGAACACGCTTCAATATTATCCCAATCAAAAAGACCTAAATCCATAATGTTTTCTACTTCTCTCCAACTATCGGAAACCACAATATACTTTTTGTTGGTTAAAAATTCTTCAATAGTAAAACCATATTTTTCTTGCCACACTTTAAAGTTGAATCCAGAAGCATAACGATGTGAGGGTAATCTGATATCTTCAATGCCAGGGACAAGTTTTTTAACAATGTTTATAAGCATTGTATCCTCGTGGTAAGACGCAAACAAATAACATAATTTTCCACGAAAGTTATTTGCAACAACTACGCCTTTGTTGTCAAAACAACAATCATCTGACCACGAAAGATTTATATAGTCTTTATCATCCCTCATCCATAAATCTTTCTTAATATCATCGATGGTTTCAAGGTTGTCGTTTTTTAATATAAAAAGATAATCATTATAATTAATATCCCTCATAATTTTCAACATCCTCCCCCACTATATCCAATTCTTTTGTGTCAATTAATCCAGAACGAACAAGATCGTCCCAGATACAATATTCATCACCATCTTGAATTACAATATATTTCTTGTTGGTTAAAAACTCTTCTAATGAAATGTTATTTGTAGCAAGCCACGAACTAAGATAAGGCTCGTCAACACCTACATATTCTGGTCTTTTTATAGACTTAACTTCGGGAACAAGCTTTTTTAGCAATTCAATAAGTTCATTTAATTTATTATCATCGTAACAGTAATTAGCATAAGCATATTGGAAGCGAAGCTCAAAAGTATCTAAAGCCCTAAATGGACTTCTTCCAAAACACCAATCCTCTCTCAAACTTTGGTATTCTCCGTCTTCTATCGACCAAAGGCTATCAAGCATTTCGTCGTGTGTGAAGTATGTGGACTCGTTCAATTCCGTCATCAACTTGTTGCTTCGAATAACAAGCGAATGGCTGCTAGAACTGTTGGTCTCAAACACATTCAATCTAATTTGTTTCATCTTTTGTTACTCCTTTGTAATCATTTTGTTGTGCGTTCATTATATACTAAACAATCCCAAAAGTCAAGTGCCTTTGGGAATTGTTTACATTTTATTTACAAATTTTAGATGGCAACTACGAGCTTCTCGCTTGAACGCGTAATCCCGGTATAGAGCCACCTCTGGTGCATCTCCCTACCACCACCAAGATATTCGTCAAATAGCACAACTTTTCCGAACTCCCCACCTTGCGATTTATGACACGTTATGGCATAAGCATAGTCAAATTCAAGCGGTCTAATCTCCTTGGGATACATCTTCCAATTATCTTGGTTAACAAGAGGCTTACCATCCGTGAAGAGTTGATAGTCCATACTTAAACCAAAGAAAATATCATCATCAGTTTTGAAGTCTGCTATCAACTTTGTTTTCAAAATAAAATCTTCCTGCTTATTTATCCAATCGATTTTGCCTATAAGTCCATTAGCCAAGTCGCCCTTGTTCCAATAATTCTTAAGACAGATAATCTTATCGCCCTCTATCGGCTCATCCTTGTATTGCTCACCCCAAATAAATCTTCTTATTCTTTGGTTGAGGTAATAACGCGTCGCATTTTTGCCACAGAGCACTATGTCTGCCGTAGCAATCAGTTTATCTGATATGGTGTCTTTGGGCACAACTCTCACATCTTCACCTTTAAAGAGAGTTAAGGGCTTGCCTTCACGGATATCCATGGACAATCTTATAATCTCGCTATCCTGGGCTTGGCGCATAATCTCGTCAAGAAAGATATGAGGATGGTCAAGGATGTGATTGTCTTCTGAAATTGGTGGGAGCTGGTAATTATCACCTAAACATATAACATGAATTCCCCACTTCATCAAAATATCCCACATTTCCTTGGCGAGCATCGAAACTTCGTCAACTACGATTAGTTTAAGAGGTTTATCTGGTTTATCCTTTGGAATGTGAATGAAGGTACCGTCTGGTAACTCGGTTGTATGGTAAAGAAGTTTATGCGCCGTTGTAGCTCCTGGGCAACCTTTGTTTTTGAGAACCAATGCGGCACGACCTGTGTAGGCTACGTATGCTATTTTACTATCTGGGATATTAAGCTCCTTTATTATGTATTGCACAAGTGTGCTTTTGCCCGTCCCTACTCTATGCGTAGCCACTGATACAAGTGTAAGGTTCTCTACTCTTGTATCTGGCTACAGCTACTTTCAGCCCGGCATTCTGTTTGTCAGTTAATGTCACGGTCTACTTCCTCTCTTTCTTATCTTATTCTATATATATTATTCTGAACGAGATGTAGCCACTTATCTACATTATCGCTCGGAGATTCTTTTTCATTTAAAATGTTATCACGGTCCAATATCGCATAAACAGGAACACCCTCAACGAATTGGTCTACTATCTTCTTGAGGTCATCCTCTTGAATATCTTTGTCAAAGCAGATAATAATTTTTACGCCAAGACGAGTCAACATCTGAATTTGGTACTTGGATATTTTAGAGCCACCAGTTGCTACCCCATAATAGCCCATGTCGTAGATTTGCTGTACAAATTTTTCACTTTCACCTATGTATACTTTGCCTTGCTTAATAATATTATCTATATTCTTATCGAGACCGTACAACACTCGCCCTTTAGCACAGGGCTGTAAGTACACATATTTATTATACCCCTCTGGAACTGGGTCTTGGAATATACGACCTTTGACCCCGACAAGTGTACCCAAACTGTCTCTGATTGGGATCACTATGTGATTACTCTGTGGATCGTAGGCAACCTCGAAGAGCCTTTGTGTGGACAATGAGATGTTATCTCTTTCAAAGAGAATATTACCCACGGGCAAATAATAACTAAGCACCTTGGGATCTATAGGCTTCAAAGGAGTATTATCCTCTTCTTCCTCGCCACCACACTCTTTATTCATCTGAGTAATCATTTGCAGTATCTGCAAACTATCTGGAAGTTCTTCTTCCTCTGCATAATAGTCCAAGCCACAAAATCCACAAAGCCATCTAATAGCTTCTATAAAGTTGCAAGATCTTGCCCACATAATTAAGTCAATAATGTCGCTCGTGCGTGTTTGACCTTCGGGTAATATACATCTTGTAAAGTTCAATGTTGTCAAATTCTCATTAAGGTAAACACATATGGCAGTAGGATTATTGCCACCATCCGGGTTGGCACATTGCACCATATTAGAACTTTGCTTCACGCTATGGCATCCTAATTCCATTAAAATATCTGGGACTAAATTGTTATCTAAAATATGTTCTTTTAATCTCTGTACATCCATAATAATTCCCTCCTTTTAATATCACTACTTAGCACTTTGTGCCTGTTGTTTCTTGGTGTATAACTTATATTACTTAACAGCCAAATGTCTAAAAACTGCTAAGTACTTGCCACTTTTTCACCAAGAATCGATATCTGAGGAGGTTTGGTTGTCAGAGAGTTCTGTGAGGATTTGAAGAGAGGAGCAATCGTCGGGAACATCATCGTCAAGTTCACAAGAAGAAAACATCTCCTCAAAAAGTTCTCGTTGCTTTTTTGACTTACTGCTAAATTTACTTGCACCCGCCAAAGCCAAACTCAAGACTTCTTGTTCTTTTCTTTCTTGTAGCCAAAGTTGTTTTTCTACTTCTTTTTGTTTGGCAATTTCTTCTACATGCTCAATATTGTATTGCTCTTGATAGGCCTTGTCATACAGTTCTACAAATTGAGTAGAGTCAAAATATGTCAATCCATACATCTCTGCAATTTCTTTATAAGAAGTATGTTCGTCGTATAACTGTCTGATGGCTGACAACTGATCACAATTCATACTCTCTAATAACTCTTTTATTCCAATCTTCTTTTCTTCTCTTTCTTTGGCGCAAGCCACAGATACAGAAGAAGATACAGATACAGTATCAGAATCAGATACAGAAAGGTTATTGGGGTTATTGGGGTGTGATTTGTTGTAAATCGCTACTCTATTCTCGATATTTTTGGTTGTGCACCCTATTTGTTCTGCTATTTGTTTGTTGGTCATACCATTGGATTTCATTGTTATAATCTCTTCTGTTGAAACCTCTGTTGGTCTGCCGCCCCTTTTCCCATCTGATACGGCTTTTTCATAACGTTGTTTCGCACTCTTCATAGATGGGATTGCTTGCGTATATATCATATTGATGAAAGGGTTTTCGCTCTCTGGGGACTCTCCGTAAAATCCGTATCGAAGCAGTCCCCTAATTGCTTCCCATTTAGATGTGTTGTCTTGTAAGTATTCAATTGCTGAATAAGCACTTTCATAAATAACAGTGCTGCTTTTATAATTTTCCATCGTGTCATTCTCCTTGTTACTATGTTACTAAATAAAAAAAATCAATAATCCATTGAATAATAATCTGTTACCGCTTTTTGAATGTCTTCGCTATTGGTATACAACCATACCAACTTTTCACAATCCCACTTGTCGGGGCAAACCTTAAAGGGCTTAAAGCCCCTCTTAGTCAAAAAATTATACAAATAAAGTTTTTTACATACATACACTTTGTTTTCCATAGTTCCTCTTTCCTTTTTCTTGTTTTTATTTCTTCTCCCAATTGTTTGGTCTCATTTTTTCAACAATCAACTGCCCATCTGCCTCACACCAAGTATTCAAATTGAGATCTGTCTCGGTTAGAAAAATCTTATCTTTTCCACCAGCCCTACGGTTCTTCATAATTCGAAATGCGCTGTAATTTTTATTTACATCAAGATCTGTGGCAACTATTTCATCTTTACCCCATGTGTCCATTTTTTTTGCAATTTTATAATCTTTATAATCTTCTTTTTTCATATGTAAGAACATAATCATCTGGTCTGCAATTGTAAGCATACCTGAGCTTGATGCAATATTTTCCGCACTGAGCTCCTCAATTCTCTTTTTATACGCACTACGGTCCAACTGAAAACTCATAATAGATGATACTGTTTTTAATTTTGCAGTTGCTTCCTGAAGAATAGTTGCAGTATTTAAGAGTGCGGCCCAGTCCCCAATCTTACTGTTTCCATTTGTAGAAGAAGCATTTTTAATTGTATCGTATATCACTATATCTGATCCCTCCGTAAGCACAGACTGATTCAGATGGCGTAAAAGGGCTGTGTCGCTATAGTTGCTTGCCACATTCTTAAATAACATCTTGTCTCTTACATTCTTCTCCAAGTAATTAGTGACCTCTTTAACCATATTATATTCATCAGAATATTTTGCTACACGAGCCCTATACTGCTCTGCCGTTTCTGTGTACTCTCCGGTAGATTTATCATAATAACGATACATTGGCAGTCCTGTTGCATTATCTATGTATGATGCTTGTACCAATCTTTTTTCTGGAATTGCTAATTTACAACCGGTAACAGCATGGGCATATGGTGCGTTACAAGCAGTAGTAATAAAAGCTTGATTCATTCTCTGCAAATCCATCTCGTTTTCAAGAATGGTAACCTTCGCTTCTCCAACCATAGCCAGATGGCACGCCACATACATTAAAGATCTTCCTTTACCTGCGTTCGATAGACTCCCCCAGAAGAGCACATCACCACCCATCAAGCCCATACAATATTCATTAATAAAGCTGAATGGCGTTTGTATTCCGTGAGAAGGCACTGTAAAGAATGAATCAACAAAACTACTAGCCCCTTTAGCCATATCATTGGGTTTATTTACACTCACAATAGAATTATTACAAACCATATCAAGTTTGCCCTGCATTAATGCAGCAATATCTTCTGCATCCATAGATGAAAACTTATTACTACCAACAATGTTTTCAATGTCGAATCCGTCTTTTGCGAGATTGCGAACAAGCGAATACTTTTTGAGCATTTGTACTGCATTCATTAAGCCTTGTTCGTCAAGAGCCAGATCCATCATTGCTTTAACAGTATTGTATCCACCAAACTTACGATACCCTTGTAATCTTGTAGAATCCATACTTGCAAATGTGTTTAATAGGGCGGGAGTGACTTCATTACTATACGTAAGTAGATATTTATCAACAAATATGTGCCAGAATCTTGTGCTACCATCGCTAAAATCTGAATTTTGAATTACATCTGTAAAAGAAAAATATGTCATTGGAGATTTTAAAAATGTACCAAGCACGCTCAGTTCGCACTGTGGGCACTTTAACATCTCTTGATCAATATTTTCATTCGCCATCTCCCATCACCTCCTTAAAAAGATTAGCTCTTCTTTTGCCTATATTTTGTCTCTTTATGTTTTGTTCTGAAGGTAGTGTTACCCCGATATTTTCCGTTGACACATCCTCCATCTGTTGCACAAAAGCAACTCTTTCTTTTTCTTTTATCTTTCTATACTCAGCATTCCTACTAAGCAACACGGTCAAATCATAATTAATCGCGCCCTCGCCAACAATGCCCTTGTTTCTTCTAATGGCACACAGCTCGCTCCAATAGTACTGCCACTCTTCTGACAACTCTACTGGACCGATAGGATACGCCAAGCCCTTAAATGTGCCATTATAAATGTCGTTTAATTTCATATACATTCTTGTGTTCAAGAGTGAAATGTCATACTGTACAAGCAACCATCTATTCAGCTCATCCTTTGCTACCTGAAGCTTTTGCTCCTTAGTGGTTTCAGCAACGAGCTCTTCAATGTTTGCCTTAATTTCTGCCCAAGTGCTCGACACATCTTTTCTTTTATTTGCTATCTTTTGGTCGCACATATCGCCAAAGCAATCAAAGTGATAGAACTTCTTTTTATACTGAATTGCTCTATTGCTATTGTCCTTATCTATCACAACTGTGCCACCACATATGGCACAAATTCGTTCCATATATAAACTCCCCCTAACTGCCATAATAGGGTTGGGAATTACCCCAACCCTGTATGTTTGTGGCTGTTATGCCTTCACAATCTCAAGAATTTTGTTGAGAGTAGAGGTTTCGGTTACTTTCTTAATTGTTGCAGGAGTTGTGGGAAGAGACGCACTTGCTAACGCCGCCTTCTTCTTGTCTCTATCTGCCTGAGAAAGTCCACGCATTACATCAACGATTGAGTTGATAAGATCTTCTGCATTTTCTGTACTGGTCTCAGTGGCTGTATCATTGTCCACAATGTCACCAAGAACATCCTTTTCAAAAATCTGTCTGTCTTTTTGAATTGCATCATCAAGGTCATTTCTGATTGCAAAAGATTTTCTGCCAGCACCTTTATTAAGAGTTTCTTCAAATGCGAGAAGTGACGGATTTACTACTACATCACCTTTCTCAAATGTGTGAGTTCTATCTTTTTCAATGCTATAGCACACTTCTTCGTATTCATTTCTGAACATTCGAATTTGCGTTTTGATATTGTAATCAATACCCGCAAATGAATCGGGGATTTTTCTGCCAGTTGGAGTGCTAGTAAACTGACCATTAGCATCCTTGGCAGATACCTTTTCATCCTTTTCTCTTGCTGTCATGATAACATGAACCGGCAACGCCATTAATGACAGAACAAGTCTCTGACCAGCATAGTTGAGCTGATTGTAATCCTTAAGTTCAAGTCCTGCATTCTGTGTAGCAACATAAATTTCCTCTGCTGTTCCACCGTTGTTTTTTGCCTTGATTTTGTTTCGCTTTTGTGACAACTGAAGTAAAGACTGTGTGTTAGTCAACTTCAGAACGGAAGTACCATCTACAACTACTGCGTCTGGAACAAATTTTTCACCATCTGCGTCAGTAATAAGTCTATCAGTTTCTTCGCCATCTTCATCAAGGTAATACAAATCTTCTCCCTTAGCGATTTTAGACACATAGAATTCTACTTCGGAAAGTGACTGTGTGTATGCTACAAAAATATTTTCTGGGTCTACACCCTGAGACACAAGTTCCTCAATGACTTCATCACAACCACCAGACTCAATATCAAAAACCCATACTCTAAACGGAGTACCGTCTTCTCTCGTAAATTTTGCAATTTCTAGTGCCTGGGTGCTCTTGCCACTTCCTGGTGCTCCATAGAACAATATATTTAATTTTGGTTTAATCAAACCACCCTGTCTAATTTTCATAATCTATCAGTTCCTTTCTGTAATCATTCTGTATCGTATATTACCAATCTTCTTCCATATCATTACTGTCAATAACATTGCCCCAACCATCATCGACCACAGTTTCTTTTTTTTCACCGTAGTTAGTTTCGACCTTATCTTTATTAGCAATAGCCCTTCTTGCTTCGGCAATATTGTCCTCAGTGTAAGTTTCCCTGTCGATAGTGCTAGGCTTTGCATCAATAATAACAAGCTCAAATTTTCTAGGGGAATTTACCTTATCAAATGAAGTTTTCTTTCCCGTCCAACTATCTTCTTCTTCAACGGTTCCGATATCTATAGAACTTTGGAAGTTTCCCGTTACTTCAATGGCATTATATGCCTTTAATCCTTTTCTTATATTGTTTGCGAGTCCCGCATCTTCAACAACAAATGTGGTGTTAGTGATGTTGGAATATCCAATGTTCAATGCGTTAACAATAAATCTGCCAGTTTCCTTGCCTTTATCATCCTTTTCTTTTTCGATGCTTTCAAAAACAATAGTTGTTTTGAAGTCGGCAAGTGCCTTAAAATCCTCTGAGTCAAAATCAATCTCTTTTGAACATAATGACACTTGACTAGGAATAATCTTGGTACTTCTTCTCGCATTCCCTTCTGCATCAATAAATGAATCAAACTCAACTTCACCTTTCGCAAAAATGGGCATATCATCTTTAAGATGTTCTGAAATGTATTTTGCTGCATCATATTCCGCAAATGTCTTCTTGTCGTTAATCTTATTTCCCTTTTCGTCCTCGGTGGTGACAAGTCCAACATTTACACCAATAAGTCTGTAGCCATCCGCAGGGGCAATATCTCTGACTTTCCAAGCAACTTCCTGTGTTTTCTTTTCCTTGGAATTGTAGTAGTAAACCGATTTGTTTACCATACCATTGAGTGTCAAATAAGCGGTCTGATTATCATCGAATTTTATACCGAATTTAAGAATGTTCATATCGGCATTATTCTTGGCTTTCTTTGCGGTGAAGAAATCCTTTTTTGATACTCCGCTTGCGTTTCCTCTGATCTGAAACTCACATTTAGTCTGAGGCAGATCAAAAATTCTCTTTTTCTTTGCCATAATAAAATTCTCCTTTTAAATAAATTTTTTATTTTTTTGTTTCTTTAATCATTTTGTATCGTATCAATATCTTGGATCTAAATTTGCATTATAATAAAAGTAAACATCTTCTGTGCTTTCGCCACACCACAAGTGTAAAGTTTCGTCCCTACAATGTGGGCAGTATACCGTTATATATAAGTCACCTTCTGACATACTATGCATTTTAGTCTTGTGCAACTCTCCACAACACTGACATTGCACATAAACCTTCTCTCCCATAAAATCAGCCCCCTTTCATCAACAATCATTTTGTTTCCTTCGTTGCCACCATTGTATCATAAAGAGGGCGATTTGTCAATACTATCTCTGTACTATTTACAATTTGTTTACATTTATTGTAATGGTCAGTCTACCATCAGATAGTATATATGTATTACCCTGCACCTCGGCAACCTTTACATTTTGCTTGTACATAAATATTTCGTGCTCTTTAAGTAGCACCCCAATCCTCTCGCTGTCATTAATCGTTTGCAGTTGACGACAATAAAATCTTTGCCCATCAAATAAGCAATGTTCTAATACCACCTTTGCCTCTATCCCATTTAATTGCTCGATTTTTCTCATAAATTCACTTGTACTCATTTCAATACCCCATTTCGTTGCTATGATTAGTAGTTTGTATATATTATACTATGCGAACATATGTTTCACAAGTCATAAATGTTGCCAAATTTTTAATATTCTGTCTTATTAGCATTTGTTTAACTATATTAATCATTTTGTAGTGTGTCTATACAAGGGGAGCAATCCCCCATATATCATTGGAAATGCTTAAAAAATTTCTCTTTAACTATTTGTACATACAAATCTGTATACAAATCATAACGTCTCGCTAAAGCTTTGCATTCCTCAGTTTTTATATATTCGAGGAAATCAAGTCCACTACTCTGCACCCCCTCTTTAATATAGTGTAAAAATCCAGACTCTTGAATACTACTGCTAGTTATGTTTACCCCCAAGTCTTTCGATATTAAAATAAGTCTTCTTTGGCAAAAGCGGTATCTTCTTTCCACATCACTATCGTCTGTAATGTCTTCGTTGTCAGATAGAGAGTTAAAACGAGCCTTGTATATTCCCCGACTCCTCACCTTAGACACTCTATTAGTGACTCCAAATGAAATCAATTCGTCTTCCTGAAAAGCTCTACGCAACATCTCGTAGTCTTCCACCGTTATATCAATCACCTTGCCTGTTTTAAAGTAAATCTTTAAATCTTTTCGACTCACCTGGCTCCAGTCCATAAACATTAGCTCTTTAAGTTTGTGCCCACCCACCCCCTCAAATAACAATAATAAGATTGCTTTGTCTACATAGTTTAACACGTCGTTTTGGATATTAATCATTTGGTCTCTGCTTAAAATAAGATTATCTTTTTTATCTACATTTACACAGTCTACCATCAGTTCTTTTGTAACATCGTCGTACACATTGTCAACTGGTTTCTTTTGACTGTTTAAAATCCAACGTGCGGCGTGTTTTAGTATAAGATTAATATTCTGTAACGACCTTACCGATATTGCATCAACAGCCTTATACATTTCTAGTATTTCATTTTTATCAAATTCATAAAATGGCTTTTGAAATTTTTCTTCAAATTTTAATGCTCTATTTAATGTGGCCCGAACACTAGATTCAATGACAATACGACTTCGTCGGTAATCGTTGACAAAATCCTCTATTTGATTTTTTTGAGTTAACACATAAATCCACTCCCTATGGTTGATTTTGTTCTTATTATAACACTACAAAACGATGTGTTGCAACCATCGTGCATTGTTATTCGGACAGAATATTGTTGTCCATAATATTAATTGCCACCGCCCTATCAGAATCCAAAGCCTTTACATATCTCATAGTTGTCTGAATAGATCCGTGGCTGTACATATCTTGTATGGTTTGAACACTTACCCCTGCCGCTGCCGCCTGAGTTGCCGCAGTAGCCCTCAGTTTATGTGGTGTGATGTGCTTGTTAATGCTCTTAGTGTACTTTGATACCAAACCCCTCACTCCGTTGGTTGTAATTCTTCGCTTCCATTGTGATAAAAATAATGCCGGTGTATTAACATCACCATAGTATTTACTTCTAGTTTCCATCCAATTTTGTAATAATATTTTTACATTATTGCCAAATTGAATGTTTTTTGTTTTTGTACGCTTTTCAACCACCTTAATAACATTGTTGTCAAAATCTATATCTTCAATATTAATTTGCACCAATGCGGACACTCTTATACCAGTTGCAAGTGCCAATCCAACAATAGCTCTATCTCTTGTCAGCATTTTCCCAGTGTAGTTCTTGCCAATAGAATCCATAACTTCTGCAATCTCTTCTTTGGTTAAATAGGTAACTGTATGTTCGGTATTGATTTTGGGTCTCTTGGTTTTCAACATTGGGTTTTGTTTTATATACTCGTTTATCATTAAGAATTTAAAGAAGGCATTTATAGCACTCCATCGTGAAGCCTGATAATCATCACTCGTTTTAATTGTCTCATCTTTGATTTTTCTTGTAGATTGGCCGACTATATATTGTTTAATCAGTGAGGCTTTGATTGATAAATACCAATCGTCGTTTGCGCCCCCACTGGTTACGTAATTCATAAAATGCTCCACGAAATCAATATAGCCCTTGATTGTTGTATATGATTTGCCATCCCCCTGCATATCAACATAGAACTCAGTAAATATTTGGGGCAACACACTTAAACGTTTTTCTATTTGTTGCTTAAGCTTTTCATTTTTTTCAATCCATCCATTCATTTTCTCTTACCAAAATCCTTTCTGTTTTTCTGAGCCTTAAGTGCATCCGATTTTGCTTTATTTGCATACAAAATATACATAATTATAAAGACAATCCATGCCATCCATTGCCCCTTGAATAAAAAAGTCATTGCCATTCCAAGTCCTAACATCCATCTTGCCGCAACTATTTTTGCCCTTAAATGCTGCTTGATGAAAACATCGGTTATTTCTTGATGAGCATTCGCCTTGCCCTCCTGCTCTCGCAAACAAGAACCTATAATTTGATTTTGTTTTACCCCTTCTAGTTTGTACTTTTCAACTCTTTCTATCACCTCATTGTTTTGCTTTATTTGTTCCATTCTTATTTTTTCTTCAAACTCTTTTCGTTCTTGTTCATAATGCTTCTCCACCTCTTTTTGCACCTGGCCCCAGTTTTTGTCCTCAGTCCATTTAATATCTGTTAATCTCATTTTTGTAATCCTCATTACATCAATTTCTTTTTGCTTTTCTTTTCTAATTTTAGCCTTTCTCTTTCTATCCAATAAGAGTTCTCTTCGTGTTTTTTAAGATGGAAACAGCCTTTTTTGAGGCATTCGTGCTGTTTCATAGTCTTTACTGTGAGGTGGGCATCATGTTTTCTACAATACCCAACTGCTTTTTCTCTGCTAATTTGACTACCATAAAGTCCATGCAGTGTCTGTGTATATGTCATTTCCATATTACATTACCTCCTATTACCATCTCGCTTCTTCGATTTTATTTATTGCTTCTTGTATTGATTCGGAATTTTTATCAAATTCATCCATATCGTAAACCTCATTAAGTAAATCTAAAGCTTCTTCCATATATTCAATCGCCTGTTCGGAATCCTCGGCTCTCTGACTATACTGTAGGTTTTCAGGAATGTTATCATAATAATCCTGCTCATCATCTTTAATATTATCTAATGTATTTATCCAGCTATAAAGATCATCTCTATCCTGTATTGTGTTAAGACCTTTAATAACACCAGCCAATTCTTTTCTTCTTGCTTTATTCATAATAATTCTCTCCTTTGATTTCTAAAATTATTTTACCATATTTTATTAAGTTTGTCAATCACTCTGTACTGTGATTCGCAAAATGTTTACAATTAGTTGATATATGCCTTTTGCACTTTCCATAACGGTGCTGACGATGTTCCTCCTACTCTTTCAATCCTTCCTTTAAATACAGATTGAAGAATTTCTCTTAAATCATTTGCTGCCAAGACCATCTTTCGTGGACTGGATGGATAATTACAAATGAACTCACCTCCTGGCTCTAAACTGCTATTGATTTGGTTAAGTGTTTCAATCAACATTGCCATCGAACTTTGCACATTAAGAACATTACTACATATAATCACTTTGTATTGTTTGCTAAGTGCATCTTTGTCGTGCAACCCCTCAATAATATTATCACCAAAGTCGCAAGCCGTTACATTGAATCCCTGCTCTCTAAGCCATTGTGTGTGTACTGCCCCTTTTCCGGCACCAAAGTCCAACACAGAATCTTCCTTATTAATATGTTCTGCTACATACTTTGGGACGATGGCTCTGATACTACCATCACTATTCCTTGCTGAAGCACCATTAGACCTACTTGTTGCGTTTGCAATTTTGATTTCTTCTACTAAAAACATATTGTTTTCCTCCTTAAATTATATTATATTTCTTAAGCTGCTCTTCCCACAGATATATACGCCCACTTGCCGTTTCGGGCAACTTGCTGAGCCACAACTTGGACCACTCATATGATGCTTGAACATCAAATCCGTCATAATTCTCTGCCACCCACAGCCACCTATGATGGTAGATTTGATTGTTGTATTTGTCCTGGATAATCCCACTATCAATATCCACAAAGAACATGTGCCCAACCATAGGTTCATCGTGCAAATTAAATCCTGGACATGTATCAAATCTCACAATACTCGGTTGTTTAAAATCATAGCAAATAGTCTGAAAGTATTTGATGTGCAATTTATTGATTTCTAATACTTCCAGCGCTTTATTCCAGATGTCCTCAGGAAGTATCTTATCCCAAACAGATTTGTGGAAATAAATCTTACTGCCCACCTGTTTACCTACTCCGAACTTGCTATACCAAATCTTACTTCCTTTTAAAGTTTTCAACGGCTTCATTATACCTCTCCTCCTAGTTCAACAATATGACAATCAATTACATAAGTAATTGCACTCATTCTATCCCAATCTACCAAGTTCTCAGAACGACCAAGATGAGCAACAGTAAAATCTCTCAGATTTCTTAGCTGTAAAATATCCATATCCTTAAGACACAGAGTATCTTCAATCAGCTTAATTTCGTTTCGATTAACCACTCCTCTTTGTTCTGGTTTGTACTGTTCAAGCAAATCTTTGAGCATCAAAAAGTTTGTTTTCATAATCATCTTCCTTCCTTATTATTAATTGTGCCAATGTATAATACATCCATAGTTTTTAGCGCGATAAATGTCAACTTTACTGTATTCTTCATAATCCATATCGTAACGAAGAGAATAGTCGTCGAATATCTTTAACCACGTACTCCCTTCAAATTCTTTGATATAATGCTCACCTATTTCAACATCTCCAAAACACTCGTAGGCATCATATATCCCATCTCCTCCAAATTTGAGATTGTAAACTTTGTCTACGCTTCTTATCGTAAGTGCCGCAATGTCAGATTCTCCAAGCCAAACCTTTTTAAATTCCTTATAATGTTTCATAACAAACTTCCTTCCTTATTATTATATAATCATTTTGTATCGTTTCTCCCAAAACAAAAGACCTGCTTATTCGCAGATCTTCTGAATATCTTGTTGCATTTTTGATAGACAATCATCACACACATCGAAACCAATCACATTATCATTATACTTAACACGATTGATTTCCACCTTGACAGTAGACTCTCTTTCACAACAGAGTAGACAAGTGCCTCCGTCTGTTTTTTTGATTAGATTAATAATTTTCTTTTCCATATCTATTCCTCCACTATAATTTGATTGTATGCTCCACGTACCGAATACCCCTCAGTATCGTGCTTGAACAAAATGTTAGCAATGATTTCTTCTTCCTCTTCAGTTAGGTGAAACCCTTCCCACAAAGCATAGTCATCATCTCCATGTTGCCACAAGATACCTACTATTCTAACTTCATTCATATTGAATCCTCCTTGATAAGAATATTATATACTTTTGATAACAGAATTACATCCATAATCTTTCCCACGAAGCATATTCTATATCATCACAAACCCAAAATTCCGTTGTGTTTCCAAAGTCGCCATAATCATATTCGTAGTCCTTGTTGCATTCCTTGCAAAGATTCAGTCCCTCTTCGATAAATCTTTCGGCCTCTTCTTCTGTATTAAACTCTTCAATATAATCATTAGAATGAGTGTTATCTATATACCTTACCTTATACTTCATAATTAAACCCCCTTATCCAATCTTCACAAAATCATTTACAATATCAATCCTACAGAATTCTGCTCCATTACTACCGCCACTATTGTGAACATAATTAAAATGTAAATCCATACAAACACCTTCATCACTCCACCAGATACCAAAGTTGCTAATGGTCACTTCTTGAAATGCCTTGGCCATAACCCCACAGCAATCACGGATGTTTCTGTCATCGATGAGTTTGAAGTAAGTTTGCTGACGGAAATCCTTTTTCTCTATAATCTTTAGATATGTTTTAATACCAAGCACCGCACTCACAACCGTATTGAGCTGCTCCAAATTCCTTTCAAGGTATTCTCTCTGTTCATCAATGTTATTCTTAAGACTCATAATTAAATCTCCTCCCAAATGTGAAATTTCTTTTTATTAAAATACTTTTGCATACCTGGTATATGCAACAAATCCAATAAAAACAAATCAATATCATCGTATCCAATGGTCGGGCAATTCTCCTGGTGAATCCAATACTTGCACACATTCTTGCCCCAATTTGAAGTGTCTTTCTTTGTCCAACTCTTCCCAAATGCCACAACTCTTGTCACTTCATCGAAAGAAATCATATACTCAAAGTTGTGATTGGGTACGTTGTTTATGAACAATATTGTCAGTGCTTCTTTTAATGTAATTTCTCTTTTATTTTCATAAAGTTTCATAATCAACTTTCCTCCAATCTGCTTTTAAGCAACTCATATCTTTCTTTCACATCTTTGGATTTAAGTAATGAGGCTCTAGTTCTTTTTCGAAAACTACCAGAAATATATTGGATTTTATCCACACCACCAAACTGTTCAGCAGTCTTATCCACAATTCTTTCATTGATAATATTAACAAAGTGACTATTGTTGCCAACTTTGCAAGAATAAATGTCTCCACCATACAACTCTTGAACCACAAGAGCAGTTACACAACACTGTCCACAGCTTGGGTTATCTTCTGTCCAATCCTTTTGATAAGAAGGGTGTGCCGTAGCAGCACACCAAGCTTTTCTTAATTCCATTGCATTGCCTCCTTTAAATCATTCACATTCAACTATGGCGAGAATGGGACGTTCAAACATTTCATATCTTAAATGTAAATAATATTTTCCATCAAACCTCGCCTTAATATCTTTACTGTTCATATCAGAACAGTCGTAATTATAGAGATTAAACTTTCCATTAATGGGCATAATGTCTTTAAATGCCTTCCACCATCCTAATTCTCCGTATGCCTTTATGCAGTACTGTTTATATTCTTCATAATCCTCAAATACAAGTACCGTATTTCTACCATCCCCAACACCATTAAATACTTTAAAAGAAAAATCTTTGTTACCAAAAAGGAAACTTCCACCATCAGAATTTGTATAATATTTTTTCATTTGTTAAATCCTCCATCTTTTAATTTGCTTCTGCTAAATCATTCTGTCTTGTAATCTGCTGAGTAAACTGCTCGGCAATAGCATTTGCAATTCCTGGGAAGGTCTTACTTCTCAGTTTTGACCTTTCCTCCTTAGGTAAATGCCAAGCATCTGCATACCAAGAGGGCATTGTATTGCCACTTGCAAATTGCTTTCGTGGAGCAGGTGCAACCACATTTGTCTCAACCAAAGGATTCAATCCTATCAGCCACAAACAAGTCTTCTTCTCGAATGGATCACCAAACATCCAAGGTTGAATAATCTGGTCTGCTTTTCTCCATCTCGTACTCATACAACCCACAGGATTCTCAATGCATATGTGTTCACAATTTGCATTTGCAAACACCATAAAAAACTCAACGGCTTCTTCTCGATCCTTCATTCTCTGAATGGCCTTATCACCATATCTTTCAACATTAAACCAACGGTTCCCTGTTACAGTAAGATATGTGCAAGGGGGATGAGCAATAAGTAAATCCCATTTGCCTTGAATGCTATGCATTTTACCATCCATAGTTTTGAACATACAATCACCGTTTACCAAAGGAATAACATCTTCGCATATATGAAATTCAGGATGCCCACCACTACATTCTTGAATGTCACAACTATAAGCTTCCCAACCTTTTTTTCTTAATTCAATTGTTACCGCCTGGCTTTCTTCACAAGCTACTAATGCTTTAAACTGTTTCATACTAAATACCTCCAAATCATTTTGTATTGTAAATTAAATGAATCTACTTTCATAACCATAAACCTCTCTTTTCTTTAAATACCTAAATCCATTTTTAACTCTTTAATAAATTCTACCTTCGCCCCTGTGTCTAACAAGTCACCCTTTGGATTGAACGGATTGTGTGTTATACACTCTAAATCCATAATTACTTTTGACCATACCTCAGCATCATTATTGACTTTTAATTCGTTAGTCCAAAATTCATAACAGTCCCATGCAAACTCTCTAAGTATTCCCTTGGTTTCTATTGCATTAATCATTTAACATCATCCCTTCTAATCATTTTGTTCTGTTAATGTTTCTTAAAATACACACTCTGTCCTTTCTTCAGAGTCCAACAAGCTTGGCACTTATCACAATGTCCAGTGCAAGGAATTGAATCCTTAGGGATGAGTTCGTTCTCGAAATTCTTTCCATAAACATAAGTTGTAGGAAGATTGAATGGGTTCTCTGGCACCCAATCACTCCAAGCACTTAATACCACACTCAAATTCTTTGGAATTCTTTTGTTTTTTGCTAAGTACTCATTGATTATTTCATACTTCTTAGTGAAGCATAGGTAATGTACCTCCTTATTCTTTCTTGCCACTTTGCACATTCCTTCGAAGTAATTTGCATCCACAATATCGCCTGCCGAGTGCCATCTAACAAATCTTGCAAGTGTCGTCTGAGTTGCAACACTCTCAAAATACAACTTAGGATTTGCTATATATGCATCCAAGTTCTGTTGTAAAGAATTCTTCACATTAGGAAACAACCAATTCCCTTTCATTGCATAACAGCCACTCTTTTTACAAGGAGCATCTGCTCTACAAGTTGCCCCTGCTGGAAGATTAATACTCAGTATTGCTGCACCTAATTTTGAATTTGTGTTTGATACGTTTACATATTGTTTTCCCATTATAACATTACCTCCTTAATTTGTCAATCATTTTGTTGTGTTTCTTATCCACAATGAAACCTCTGTATGACTTTCAGAATATCCACTGCTATATGTCCAATCACCATACTTTTGTATTGCTTCTTCTACACTACACCTTTTAATAAAATCACCAGTTGTATTGAATAGCCTTACGGTTTTGATTCTTTCTGGTAACTCTTCAATAGATTCTTTAACTGTTTTCATCTTCATCCTCCTCAATTAGATATTCAAATCCAAGGCTTTCAATTTCATCATCCTTAAATCCCAATAAGTTTAAATTTTCAACCACCCTTTCAGGAAGAGTATCATCTGCAAACCATTCCATACAACTTTTTAACAACTCAATTGCCCTTTCATAAGACGGCATACCATCAAACACATCATAAACCATCTCCCTCTGAATATATACAAGCAAATCAGTATGTGAAATCTGCGCCAACTCATATGCAGTTCGTACAAGACCACACATAAATTCATTGGTCATAAATGCTTTCGAGTCATCTTTTTGCATAATTTCTTTGCAAGTTTCCTCAACATTCTCTTCAGTCAAATGTCTAATACCAACATCCATCAGATGTGAGATTGCCATACGGAACATCATCTCATCTTTGCTTCGAATTTTGTCTAATGCTTTCTTGCTTTCTTTGTAATTGCTCATAATTTATACCTCAACTTTCTGCCACGGATTAACCGCCGTGGCCCGGTAATCATTTTATGTTGTTTTATTCTTCGTCTTCCTCGAAGTCTAGAAAAACTTCATCACCATCATCATTAAATGCCTGTTCACAATCATCGCACCACCAATATTCATCACCCTCAACATCTTCTCTGCTCCAGCACTCTTCTCCACATTTGGGGCATTCGAAGTAACTTGGGTCATTTTCAAGCAGTTCAATATCTTCGTACTCAATAATGCCATCTGCCGCAACCGACTCGCCCTCTTCTTCTACCCCAACGAGTTTATCATATCCACCATTTCCACAATACTCAGTTAAAGTATCGAGTTGTTGATAAGCTTTTTCGTATGCTTCTTCCTCACTGTTTGCCCACACTTCTTTGTATACACTAACTGCAACTGTACCTATAACCTTATACTTTTTCATAATTAACATTCCTCCTTTTCAAATTCACTACCTGCATCATCATAACCACACTCGGTGCAAACCCACATATCTTCATTGTCAGGATAATGAGTCACCTCGGTAGCAGATGCAGTAGTCTCGATATAATTACCATTAGCGTCTACAATCCACTCATCTACAACATGAGCAGTTACATAAAACTTTTCACAACCACATTTCGGACATTTTTTCATAATTAAAATTCCTCCTCTTCATCTATTTCAATATTGAACTCAATGTGAATTCTGCCTTTGTCAATCCACACATCTGTGCTACCAATCTCATAATCTGCATACTCAGAGTACAACAAATCATCACGGTTAAATTCACAAGTGTTCTCGGCTTCATCCGTATCCATAGATACAACCTCTTCTTTGTTGCAATCAAACAATGTATAGATAACATCACTACCCTCGTTAATAGCCTCAATAAATTCGTAAATAGTCATATTAATCTTCCTCACTTTCACATTCATAAACTGTAATACAATTATATTTTTCTTTGCCGACCATTTCTACCTCGAATTCAACCTTGTCGTCTTCAAACCATACAGACAACACAGGGATTGACACAAAGCTATCGAGTGAAGGAATACTCCACCACTCTCCATTCTGTTTGCAAATGGAAATGTTGCAATCCCCAAGATAATTGAGCGAATGATCGTGCCAAAGCACATACAGCAGCTCATTGACTGTATGTTTGTTTCTCTTGTCCATAAACATATGGGTGTTAAAAGCGTTGGTTAATTTTGTTTTAAATTCTGTGTTAGTCATTGCCTGTAGCCTCCTCAATATATTTTTGAATGTAATACTGATTGTCGTCGGAATGCTTATCGAAATCCACACCGTAATGCCAACCAACAATATCTCCAGAAGGGTTAATGGAGGAGTCGGTTATCACCACTTTATCTGCGTGCTTGCCATCTTTATCAATCAATTCATCAATATCAACATTCGAACAGAGGATTTCTTTGAAAGCTCGTCTGCGTTCTTCCTCGTTAAATATCTTCCATAAATCTGTAGTATCTAATTTAAAGAAATTAACTTCAAATTCATCGTTTATTGAAGGATTAATATCTTTCATAGTATTTACAAACTCTTTTTCTTCAAACCTATAAATGCACTCTTTTACCCATATTTTCAACGGCTCTGTTCCGTTGTAGTACTGGTTGAACACATACAATCTCAGAATATCTTTCCAAGTGGCGTTGGGATACTCACTTCCCACAGTGTTGCCTGTGGTAGCCTCCCCACTGCCAAGGATTGCTTCATGAATTTCCCTCAAACCAAACTCAATCTCATTGACTGCATCGGCATCATAATCAAGTTCCATCACACAATTGTTGGCAATGATTTGGATTTTGTGTTCATCAATCCATTTTTGCCAATTTTCCTCATCTTCAAACGGTGGGCAGATAAGTGCTTTTTCACAGAATTCTTTGTAGTTTTCTAATGTGTACTTTTTCTTGTTGTTTGATTCCCAAATCATAATCAATACCTCCTTCTTGTCATCGTCAAAATCCACAGCCTGAATTAAATCACCGAATTCATTGGAGTAAGTCATCTCATGAACATCACTTTTAACTTTTTTATCACTCAAATCTAAACCAAAGTTGGATTCCACCCACCAATAGGATAGAGTGTAATGTCGTGATGTTGCAAATGCCTTTGTTACATCGTAGAACTCCTGTACTGCCTTTTTAATCTGCTCCTGATAATTCATTTCTTTGTCCTCCTTGCTTTCTGGTTCAATAATTTCTTCACAATCGTTCTGTACTGATGCCCAGTAGGGATGTGATGTCCATCCCTCTGTTTCACCTTGCTCAAGTAATGCATACTCGTGCTCTGTGATGCCGTGAATATTGTTATAAGTATTTGCCACCTCCCATACAGTATCGTAATCATCAGACCTAAAGATTGTCATAAAGGTATCACCTGTTGTTTTTTCACGAAGATCTACACAATAAACCATATTACTTTACCTCACATTCATAAAAATTTTCATCACATTCTGTACATACATAATCACACTGTGGTAGGTCGCTCAAATAGAGAATTCTTCTACATTTCGGACACTTTTTCTCGGTTGTTATTTTTTCAATAACATCTACTGCGTTCTCTCTCAGCAAATCATCAGGATTGCCCAATACATATTCTTCAAGAGCTTGCACCGATATTGTATTTGCTAAAGCCTCTTTGAACTTTCTGTAGTTTTCGGTTTCCTTAACCTCTACAATAGTAGCCAACCGTTCAATGCTTTGATTCATATCGTTGATGAGTATTTCAGCATCGGTCACTGCTGGTCCATCTCCTATTGGTTCACCAAGACACTCCGAAAAATAACCGATAATTTCTCTTGCTCTCTGCATCTCGTCAATTGCGTTGTTGATAATTTCTTTAATTGTAAGTTTCATTTTTAGTCCTCCTCATATTCGTAATCTTCAAAAACAATTTCCATCAATGCCGATACAATCATATCTTCATCTACACAAATGCAATCTTCAATACACTTATCACAAATTACATTAGTATCATAAATTCGATTGACCATACCCTCCGACCACTCTCTTGAGCGACCGAAACACATTTGCCTTAACACCTTTTCAATTTCTGATTTAACCTTGTTAACCATATTCATTCCTCCTTATAATTTCTTAATTCCTGACACCGTGGCTTCATCCTCAAGCACCAAGCCTAGCAATCCTTGTGGTGTCCACCACTCTCGTCCAGCATACTTACTCTCGAAGTAAGCACCGAATTCACTATAAACATCTCCGTCACAATTCCAATCTGCTTCGACAACTTGGAATGGAGTTTCTTGCTTGCAAATCTTGCCATTTTTCCAACGGATTTCATGGTCTGTTCGAGTGGTGTCTATGTTATACTTATCTTGGAACCAGCCTCGTTCTTGGGACCAACCTTCGTGTGTTAGTTGCATAACTTAAACCTCCTTTCCAGCAAACCTCGGTAAGAACCAAGGATCATTGCTAAAATCTGCAGGATATTTACTGCGGTCAATTGCCTTGTAAATACCCACAATGTCGTGAACGAAGTTGAAGTCATCTGCTTCGAGCCAATCCTCAAGTCTCATGTTGAAGTGCTTAGCCGCATTCTGCACATCCAAGAATGCCGTAACTCTATTGTCCTCATAGAGTCCAAAACTTTGTGCACGAGTGACAATTTTGTCACATAAGTTAATTTCTTCTCTAGTTAATTTTTTCATTGTTTATTCCTCCTCTACAAATTTCAAATTGCCAATACTATCAAGAATGCCATTCTCCTCAAGACAATCACCATAGAAGCCACAACAACCATCAAAATCCTCATAATCATCATACTCGTCAACCTTAATAACCTCTCCACAATGAGGACAAGTGGTTTCATCACGATAATGCACCTTTTCTTCCAAAGTATATCGATAACATTCACCTCTGAGATACTGGTCGTAGGTTTCCATTTCACCCTCAAGGTATTTGTCTGCTCGTTCTTTCCAATTTTCTTCGGTGATGTTACCACATTCTTTAAAGATTGTCTTCTTGGTTACATAGATGAATCCTACGCAACCCGCATCCCAACAGTCATTGTAAGGATAACCACTAGAGGTTGATACTGTAATACCACCATGTTCATATGCATTGATTTGTTTAATCAATACAAGGTCTGTTTCCCTTAATTCCTTATACACATCCTGCCAATCATCACTTTCGTGGTCATCGCACCAATGTTTGCCCGTCACGTCAAGGTAAAGATGCTGCATAAATTCATCAGGATTATCAAAAGAGTGCTTATCACCTAATCGATAACGACTATGCCAACATACCATTGTACAGAGATTACTCCATTCTCTGGGATCTTCTGCATAGTCACATTGCTCAACCGTGAGCAGATATTCTTTACCCTCTTTGTCTTTCATTTTGAATGGACTTTCGTAAACATAATGTTTGTTATTTTTCATATCAAATCTCCTCTCCATTAAATGCTTTATTAAATTCTTTTACTCTCAAAGTATATTTTTTTGTCCAATCTTCTGTGTACTCATCTTCATAGGTATACACATCAATATTTTCTTTGTTATCTTCCGTTTTACTTTCGACCACAACCACGTCGGCAACATTTCCGTCGTCACTTTCAAATACAACATAAATACCATCATAATTTGGGTCTGCATTTCTTCCTGCCACAAGATATCCACCATTGATTTTCACTCTAATTTCATTGTTTTTCATATTATTTATCCTCCTTATAATTCGGATTAACAATCCACCATTCATTCTTTACATCAATACACTCAGCTTCATCGTCGTCCTCTTCACATTCCTCCAACTGAATCAGTAACTGATAAATTTCAGGTGCCTTTGTAAAGAATGACTCAGCACTTCTACATTGTAACTTCACAAACAGTTCATATGCTTCCTCATAAGTATCAAAGTCACCAAAACCCTGTTCATAGTCGGTTATACAATCATTTTCATCGTAGCCAAGGCCACATACATAATATCTAATCATTTTATTTCCTCCTCATATTTTTCATATTCTTCCCAATTAAGAAGTTGCTTCATATAACCCTTGTCTTGGTACTCATTGTCAATAAACTCATCGAAGCACACCCAAATCTCGCTTCCAAAACCATAGTCAGACTCCCAAACATCAAATACAACTACCAAATCCTCATTTGCTTCTTCCATACAATCGGACAGTTCACTCATTAAATTCTCAAGAGTATATCCGTGGTGCAACATCCAGTCAAGTTTGTATTTTTCATAAGCAATCTTTTTAATATCCATATTATTCATCCTCCTCTTCTTCGCTGTTAATTTCGTCAATGATTTCATCCAAGAAAAGTGAATCATCACCATCTGGCTGATTACTGATTTCTAGTTCCTTTCTTTCAACATCGAAGTTAAAATAGATTCCATAATCAATACCACCAGCATTAATACTGACTCTCCAATCACCAATATCGTTAATGCTGTTGTTTACTTTCTGCATACAATATGCTAATGCATCCATACTTCTTTCAATGTCTACTGAATATCTCATATTTGTTCCTCCTTAAAATCATTATATTTTTTCAAACAACATTTCAAACATATCTTGTGGAATAGGGATACAATAACCATTTATATCCTTAACAATATAATCGCCAACTCCAATACAAATTGGATTATTACGATATGGATATATTACAAGTTCACCAGAATAATAACAATAACTACAACCTTCACCAAGAAAATTTCGCAAACCTTCTCTGTCATCGTTGTTATAACCTTTCCATTGCCATACTTCAAATTCTGTTGTTTTATTGCGATATTTCATTTCTTAAATCCTCCGCTTAAAACCACATTTTTATTTGCTTATACATTCACAAACCCACCACGAATTTCAACAAATTTTACTTTCCATTCTCCACGAAATTCATCAGCCAACATCTTCTTTAATAGGTCAACATTAACACCTGCTTTGCCAATCAATGCTCCAACTCTTGTTGAATATATTTCAATGGTCTTACTACCTAAACTTATGTAATATCCAATAGGATTTTTGTCTTTGTAGCCTGTCTTACTTAACCATGTTTTAATAAGAGTCTCATCTCTCTCTTTTGCATAAGCCAAAACTTCTGCTCTAAACTCTTCCCAATCGTTATCAAACATATTAAATCCTCCACTTAAAATTACATTTTTATTTGTTAAACTTCTCTTACTTCAAAGTCCCAAACCTGAATATCTTTGTCTTTAAACTCTTCGTTGAACCTTTCGATTGCTTCCTCTTTTGTTTCGCCTTCCTTCATTGATAGATAGAAATTCATTTCAACTTTTAACTCGTTCATAATAACCCTCCTTAAACTAATTCATACAAAGTATCAAAGCAAACATCACCACACCAATCACACTTGGATTCCACTACATCGTGTTCATCCACCCAATGCTTAAGTGTTGCTTGATTTCCCTCACGACTCTCAATTGCCCACAAGCAATGTTCACAAACCCACATCGTTTTCCTCGGTTCGTAATCTTCTCCATAGGGAATAGATCTCCACCATTCCAACTTACCATAGGTTTCAAACAGTCGGCACACCATATACGCTTCAAGACACATTGAATCTACCATATCTTGTATCTCTGGATTTGTAATTTCTCCCGTATTCATCCATTCGTCATAAAAGGTATCGAGCATTTTAACGATGTCTTCTTTTAGGCTTTCGTGGTCATCTGGGAATTTGATTGTTAGGGTTCTCTCAAAGCAATGCACATCGTATTCAATAATCATTTTATAGCCTCCCCCTCAATAATCATTCCATCGTCATTCATTTTCAGATCCTTAACTTCGTCGTACCAACGTAACAAAGCATCTGCGAGAGGTTCGTAATCTACTGACTCAAGCAATCCGTCAGCAATGTCATCCTTGTAAGCAATGCTCAAACTCATATCAAGCACATCACCATTCTCATAATATGGGAAGTTGAGCCAATCAAAATCTGTCCACATATCATCACTTGTCCAAACCTTGATTCCAACATTGATTCCGTAATCTGGGTCATCTTTCGCTTGAATGACATCATTACGCTTTTCTTTGCCGTAACCTGCTGACCAACCAACGAAGATTGCGAGGTGGTCATCAAGCTTGTAGCGACAACATCCCTCTTGGTTTTTCACCAACCATTCAACGGATTCCTGTACGAATTGTGCAATTTTGTTTTTGTTTAACATTTAAATTTCCTCCTCATATTCATCTTCATCATCGTATTCTTCTTCCTCGTCTTCCTCCGTGATATACTCGATACGGATTGCCACAATATAACCATCTCTGTTTCGTGCTACCCAGCAATCGTAACCGCCATCACCGTATCCAGATGATGACACGAAGCCAAGCCCATCAATAGTTCCCGCTGACTCCTCTGAGAGTGTAACATTACACACTCTGTCATACCAATCATCATCACAACTATCGGCAGTATGATATTTTGCATAATACTCATAGTCGAATATTCCTGCTTGTCCACTATCTACACCAACCTCAAAATCTGCTATCTCAAATCCATATGCTCCACAATTCTCATGAGTTATCTCAATAGCCGCAACTCTTACTCCCCAAGCACCTTTCTCACTATACTCAACCTCACAATCATATGTGCCTGGCAGTACATTTTCAAGAACTCCTTGACACCATGTGTTAAGTCCGTAGCAAGGATCTGATACCATTACTTTGTTTCCAAGTTGAATTTTCATATTATATTTCCTCCTTATATAGAAGGGGAGCATTGCTCCCCATTATTAATTCTCTTCAGATGCTATAATCTTGTTAAATCTGTCTCTTATCCAACTAAAGTATCCGTCAAGACTTCCGTCTTTGTATACCCAAAACCAATCATTGTCGTATGCCCAAAATATCAATACTTCGTGGCCTATGGTTACATTGTCAAACACAAAGTCTACTCTGTGTTCACCATCGGATGTGAAGCATTCTTTAATTGATTTTTCACTCGCACCGTTTTTCATTGCCTTCAAGTATAAATATCTTCTGAGATTGTCCAAATCCTCTTCGGTCTGCACATCGAAGATTTCAAGCTCATCTTCTTCACAACCATTTTCAATAAGCTCATAAATGCTTGCCCACTTTTTATTTAGCTTCTTCAATTTCTTGCTAACCGCAAACAGGGCAGATTCTTCGTACTTCTTGCATTCTTCCTCGTTGTAAAATACAACTCCGTCTTCTGCAACATACTCTGTTCTTACTACCTCTTCGATTGTTCTTGTTTTTTTAATTTCGTTCTTTCTCATTTTTAATTACTCCTTTAATATGTTTTTTATTTTATTGAGGGGCAGGTTTCCCCACCCCTATTATAATCATTTTGTTGTGTTGAATTAATACATCAGGTATTGCTGAATTGCTGAACGAGTCCATTCATTTGGCATAAGACCTGAAGTAAGAATTCTTCGTGCCTCTTCAAATGTTACTCTGAAGTACTTCTGCTTGTCTACAAGATAAATTTTCATTTATTTACCCTCCTCAATTTTTATAAATCTGTCTTCGCTTGGAATAAGAGCAAGAGTTCTGCCGTTATCCCATTTCATATGGATTTGTCCCATATCATCGACGTGATCCACCGCTCCTCTTGTGCCACTTGGTATTGGTGCATAAGGGTCATCCATGCTTATAAGCTCAATTCTTGTGCCTTTTGGGTAGTGCTGCTTGGTGAGTTCAATAATGTTCATATTAGAAATACCTCCTTTCAAAGTGTACATTCACTCTTGTAAATTCCTGTTCCTCGGTTTCGGCATTGTAGGTTAAGTGCCAAGCTTGGATAAAATCTGTATGCTCGATTGCCTCCACATCTTCAGGAGTAAGAGCAGTTACACCCATCTCACGGAAGAAGAGGTAGTGGTCATAGTTCTGTTTTTCCTCAATGGCCTTGATAAATGCATTGGCATCGTACACAATATCCCCAGCATAGTGTTCACAGAACCTACCAGCAAGTTGCACCATTTTGTTGGTGATGGTGCTGTGATTATCACCTTGGTCCTTGATTGCATAATCACCAAATCCTGAATAGTTGCTAATTTTGATTTGATTGTTCATATTAACATTCCTCCTTGTTTAGATCTCTAATCTTTTCGTCAACAATCTTCAGTGCATTTTTGAAACTTACACCATAACTACCATAGAACAAACTTGCTTTAGGTGTGCTGACATTTGCTGTCCATACACAATACGCATTCCCATAGATGGAATGAGGATGAATATACTGACCGATAACAGCGAATAAATATTCATCTTCGGGGTGATTGGTGAGTCTGCATATCAGTATTGGCTTGCAGTTCAGCTCCTCGGTTGCTTTGGCAATTTTGTCGGTTACCTCGGTTGGTAATGTTGTGAAATCTTCGGTGTATTTTTTCATATTACATCACCTCCTTTACATCAAGTTCAATGGTAATTCTGTCATAAGAACCTTCCTCATCATAAATGCTCCACCATCTGTAAGGTTTATATGTTGCAATTTCATCGTCTTCACAAACAATTTCATAATTCTCTGCTTCCGTTTGTGCTTCATCCATGGCCTTTTCATATGCCATAATTGCATCTTCGGGCTTTGCGTATAAGGTGGTAGTTACCTCAGCGTTAAGTTCTTGTGTTTCTTTGGTGATTGTCAGTGTGTGAATTTTCATAGTTTTTGTATCCTCCTTAATAATTCCTACGAAGTTTCCTTCATGTACAAATGTAATGTAGTCATCGCTCCATTCCTCTTCTTCGAGGTCTGTGCCGTAAAATGCTACACCATTTGGATTGGTGTCGGTAATGTACGCTTCGTCATTCTCCATACTGTCAATTCGAAGAATGTGTTCTATGTAATCGCGTGAGTATTCGTCAAATACGATTACCTTATCACCGATGTGAATGTCTAAAAAGTTGTTGTTCATTTATTCTGCCTCCATAATCAATAAGCTTGTGTGTTCTGCCGAATAGTAACCTTCCTCTTGTGCTACAAAGCATCCTCTGGAATCCTCGGTGATGATATAATCCTTTTCCTCTGCGAGTTTGCGTTCGTATTCAAGATGTGTATTGAACAACTCTTCCGCCTCCTCAAATGTGTGTCTTACGCCGAGAATATCTACATTCGCCTCATCGTTTGTTGCCCAATCGAGTACTACTACATAATGTTTTTTCATTATTACACCTCCTTATATCCTCTTTCGGTTAATTCTTCATCAACCAGATACCAAATGTCTGGTTCTTCAATGTAGTCAAGGTATGTGTCATAAACAACTGAACATATTTCCTCAAACTCGTCTTCAGGAATATTCGCCTGAGCTTGGGCATTAACCTCGTTTGCAATTACTGGCTGTATCGTCATAATGCCGTTGTCGTTTAAGAATTTCGTCATTTCTGAGTACTTCATTGTATTATCCTTGACAGGAAGTATTTCAGCAAGTCTATCAGCCATTTCTTTAAACAGAGAAGCTGCTTTGTATCCTCCATAGCCCATCTGTTCTGCCAAAGCGAGTATGGCTTTTTTGTCTAAGTCAACTTGGTCATCCCTGTCCATATCACAAGCAAAGCCGAGAACTTCGCCGTTGGTTAAAATATCGCCATCGTCTGTAATTGTAATTTTAAATTCTTTCATAATATTGTCCTTTCTGCTCGTATAAGTCCGAATCGCCCAGACAGTTAATCATTTTGTTGTGTAGAATCTAATGTCATCGCCGTTTTCAAGTGCGAATGCAATATTGCTCAACAGATTTGCAATGCCCTCGAAGATATCTCTTTCTTCCTCGCTACTTGCGTTGTCTGCTTTGATGTCGCACTCGTAGATTTGTGCGTCAAGCAACTCTAAATCAATTTTGATTTTCATTTTGCTACCCCCTTATATCTCTCTGATCTATCCAAGCACTCTTGCAAACGCACTTTCTTGCCAAGGCGTAAATCCTTTTGTCCTTTCTTAACCCTTGTGGCTTTGCCTGCCTCTTGAAGTCGTTTTGGCATTTCGTACTTATATGCAAGTTTGTGCATATGCTCGGAGTAATTTCTTTCAGTTGTTCGTGCATTGTTGCAGAGTTCAAATTCTGCTTTGTACTCGGCAATGCTCATTCCGTGTGATTCTTTGATGTGAGAACCGAGACGTTTGTATGCTCGGCCACATATATGGCAGATTACATATCCTCTGTGGTCGTGTGCAATTTTGCCGAGTGGTGGTATAGGATTTTCAGTTCCTCCATCGTGATAGTATCGATAGCAAGCTTGGCACATTCCAGCATAGGAACGGTCTGTGGGTTTGTTGCATTTTGTGCAGTTCATTTTCTTTATTCCTCCGTATTCCATTGAATATCGTAAACATGAATATCACCATTGTCAGTTTCTTCGAACTCAAATCCCTCGTGGCAATATCCATATTCATCTGAAAGGTAATCGCTAATTGCATCACTTTTTTCATCATCATCAAGCTCATCCCAGTTGTCATCAACATTGTAACAACCGACTACAAATTCACTCGGCAAATCTGGTTCATCGTTTCGGTGCATCAGTTCGTCGAAGTCATCATAACCTAAATGCTGGGCGATGGCATCTCTCTCAAACCACACAAAATCATTAATTTCTGTGTCTGTTGGAAGCTCTATACCATTATAAAGCACTTCCTCGATAAGTTGCTCAAGGCTATTCATTTCGTCATAAGTTAATTCTGCAATCGTATCTTTTGCCCCACTCCAAAAAGGGAAGTTGTGGATAGTTTCTTCTGCTTGGTATCTCATTTTGTTTCCTCCTTGATTTTGTTTAATAAATCCTCGACTTCTGCCTCATAATAGTAGCCAACATAATCATCGGTACTATAATCGTAAACTGCATAGAGCTCGTCAAATATATCAATGTCGGCTGTTAAAGTGTCGGTTATAAGCTTGTGTTGTGTTCTACTTTCTAAGTCATTCCATTCGTAGAAATTCTCGAATTTTACCACAAAGTAATCTGAATATCCTGCACGGATATCACCTCTAAGATGAACTGCAATGGCTATGATATATTCGTCTTTTGTTTCACGAACCCAATAATTCAAATCGTTTGAGATATTGGCACCATAATTGTAGGTGTTGTAGCCTTTGGTGTCTTCTGCATAGATGAATTTGTTAATCCATTCATCGGTAGCTTCTATCTCGTAGTCTTTTAATTCCTCTAAGAGATAAAGCACTTCTCCACAGATTACGGATTCCTTGATTTTGCCGTTGTCATCATAAATCCAAGGTTTATATTTGCCTTGTCGTGCTGCTTTGACTTGCTCAATTACTGATTCGAGTCTTGTCATTTGACTGCCTCCTATCTCACCTCTCGTGTGATTACATAATAGTCGTTATCATTATAATGTCCGTTCATTTCCATAACTTTCTCGTGTCTCTGTACGATACTGAATTTTTGTGATTGTTCAATGGCTTTCACCATATTTTTGTTCAAACAACCACCATAGTATCCACCAACATTTAATGTTTCATCTACATCGAGAGATATAATTTTCTCTATTAAGTCTACATATTCTTTGCCACCTACATATTGAAGTTGGTCTCGAATACTTTCGTCTGAAATCTCAGTTCTCTCATCGTGCCATCTTAATCCTCTTGCTTTGTACAACGGTATCCAATGTGCTTCGTAGAAGTCATAGCCTGCTCCGTCAATGCCGAAGAAGTAACCGAATTCCTCGTGCTCATAGATGCGAAAACCACACTGAGACATTATACGAATTCCATTGCCATCACTCAACCACCAATCGTCGGCACTATCACCAAATGACCACATTGTACCCCACATAGGAAGTGTGGTATAATTGTCGGCTTCCATATCTGACTCTTCAATTTGCACTTCATCCCCATTGTCGAGTTGTACGGTGTACATTTCAGTTTCGACATCATAAGCAGTGATTTCTCCACACTTACCACTCTCATAGCAATATACTCTGTCACCTACGGATTTGACGGTTACTTCGTGCCATTCGTCAGGGTCAAGAGCCATCAGCTTGTCAATGATGCCCCACTGAATTGCATTGAATTCTCTCACCCATTCGTGCGCTGCTTCGTTGATTGTCATACCTTGTCTTTTCATTTTAATTCCTCCTTTTTGCCTTCAAAATATTCTTCGAGTTGTTTTACTGTAATGCGAACTGGACATTTTTCACATTGTTCCTCTGACATCAATGCGCATTCCATACACACATTGTCAACGGAATTGAGGTATTCGTTGTATTTCTCTTTTGTGTTAAGCATTTACTCACCACCTTTCATTTTAATCTTCGTGCCAATTTGCGAATGGATCATCTTCAAACAATTCTTTGGGTGATTTCCATTTCTGTCTGTCGTGGTAATATTCGCAACATATGCAATCTTCGCCACCACAGTTGGCACAACGGTCTTCGTCCTCTTGCTCTATCTCGGCAAGTCGTTGGAGAAGCTCCATTTGGGCAGATGTGTATTCCCTACGGAATTCGTTTTTGCCTTGTAAGCCTTTCGCCATTATTCATATCCCTCCATTTCTGCTTCATCATCTTGCCAAGCAAAGTTTACTCGTTCTTCGAGTTCGTGCACTTCAAGAGCAAGGTCTTCGTTTTCTGGGTTTTCAGCAAGTCTTTGTTTTGCTTCGGCAAGTTGCTTTTCAAGCTTGTATGGATCTTCGTACTGACGGTAAATTGACATTTTTAATTCCTCCCTTATGTAGTTAGTAGTTTACTCAGTTTTTCAAATCTCTCGTCTTGGTTCAATTCTTCGTTGTGCCATATTTCATAGACTTGTTGAAACGTGGTCATTTCATTGAGAAGTTGGTCTTTGATTGCTTCGACCATCTCCTCTCGGTCAATTCCTACATCACGATAACCGTAGGTATCAAATTCGTAGATGAAGTCTTCAATCTGTTGTGCAAGGTAGAAACATTTCCTCTCGTCTGCAGCACTCCAAAACCAATTCCCTGCTCCTATGCCATAGAGGTGCTTAGTTCCATCTTGGGTTGCAATGTCTTCGCCCTTGACAATGTCATAATCTTCATTTCCTGCATCCCACACGAAGAATTGGTCATATATAGGATCGTATTGCATAGGATACTCGGCACATTCGTTAAATCCTTCGGCTACTCGTTTTGCTTCTTCGAGTTCAAAGTGTGCCATATCCCAGCATTTCCACTTGATAGGTGAGGTGTAGCCTATGTAGGCTTTGGGATAGTCTTCAATGGTGAATACTGCCTTAATCATTTCCCTCACCTCTCAATTCGCTTTCGAGTATCCATTTCACTAAAATAGCCCCACCTCTCAGAAGTAGAGCTATGCCAATTCCAATGAGAAGATTCCAAAGACCGTTATTGAATTCCTCTGCTGAGATGGCACCCCATTCGTAGGCATCCATCTCGAAAATGCTCCATACGAATGTACCTATTGCTACGATGCCACTGAATAAGTTCAAAAGTGCTACCGATGCTTTTGTGATAAGTATACTAATTATCTCTAACATTCTCATTTCCTAATTCCCTCCGTTTATCTATTCATATATATTGCAATGTAATTGGGTAATTCCTCGACCAAGGGGATTCGGCTCTGTGGAAAGCAACGGCACACTATGTCCTCGGCTGTTTTGCTGATTTCCTCTTCGGTGAGGTCGTATTCCTGACGGATGAAATACTCGGTCAAGCCTATCCATTGTTGCTCGGTAAGATGAATTCCTCGGTTTGAAAGCTCCTCGTCAGAAAAGCTTTTAACGCCATATACGGTAAGAATTCCCTTCTCGTCAATTTCTACATCGTACACTTTATGAATTTCCTCCTCGTAGCCTATGTACTCGTAAAGGTTGCCACTTACGGCGATCAAATCTCCAGCTTTCATTTCCTAATTTCCTCCGTTTATAATTATAAAATCCTCTGGCTTGCTTCCAAAGTATTTACAGTAATAATCTATTATTTCCTCTGGTGAGTTGAATTCCTTCAGCTCGTGAATTGCTCTGGCATTTTGAATTCTTGCGTTATAATTTGCTTCGGTTGTGGTGTGATAAATTCCGTTAGATTTGTAGATTACAATTTTCATTTACATCAATCCTTTCTTTTTAAGCACTGCATCAATCGTAGTATCACCCGTGATAACATCGTGCAACATTTGTTCCATACGAAGCTCTGTTCCACATTGTCTGAGAGCCTCACGAACCAGTTTTCGTCTTGGCTCGTTGTGTCTTTTGAGGACGCATAAGTCCTCAAGTAATTCAATTTTTTGTTTAATAATTTCAGTCATTGTTTGTGTCTCCTTTAATATATATATTATTATTATCTCTTTCAAGTTCGAATTTGTCGCCAAGTGCCGTTTCAAGTTCATCGTAAATGGCTGTGTTGCGGTCATAGACAAGGCCAAGGATAATGTCATCGGTGATATCAGTAGGTGTGCCGTTGTCATCAAAGCCTACCCAAACGGGCATGGCATCATAAGGTGTGTGGTCGGATATAGTATCGGTGCTGTATGCCCACTCGTTGCCATCATTGGTGATAACTGTGCCGTCTGTGTAGTAGCGACCGTAAGCTGTGTAACGGATAGACTCGGCTTTTGGTGTTTCGGCTTTGGTGCAACCTGTGGTCATTAAAAAAGCACCCACGGCTAATGTGAGTGCTATCATCTTTTTATTCATTATCTACACCTCCCATCATAATGTACTTGTATCTCATAAAGACCATATTTATTGAGTGTTGGTTTAAAATTAAGTAACTTACCATAGCGTTCACTCAAATACTCGTACAGCCTTTCAACAGTAACGGCATAATAATCATTCCAATTGATACCAGAATTGCACTCTACATCTGTGCAAGGTTTATACTTCCAAGCACCTATACGGTATGCCTCATAAAGCACACCATTTTCATAGAAGTATACGCCACCCGTAGAGTCTTCACTTAAAGCATCTTCTCTTGTTGCATAAGGTTTAGCGTATCGTATCCAAGGGTTGTCAGGAGCGACCTCTTTGACACCATTTAAAGTTGTGCTGGGGTTGGACATCGTTTCAGGGTTGTAATAAACAAAGTTCATAATAAAACCTCCATTATTTTAATTGTGTTTATACACATAACAAAAGGCATTACATATATATATAGTAATGCCCTTGACTTAAATGTATAAACAGCTATTGTTAGCTGCTATTATTGTATATATACATATTGTATAACCTCCTTATATTCCGTGTCGAGCTGACAGTAAGTCTATCATCAGATAAGTGTACTCTTATGCATAGTTTTATTGAGTGAGTGCATAAGCCTCCCTTTCGGTATCTTCTCATATTCATCTAACATCATCACCATTAACACACCAATGTATCACAAGGCATAGTGCGTCCATAGGAGTTGCACCTATACGGCAATTAGTTGGATATTCAGGCGACTAACCCACATAAAGTCAAGCCGTTGGAAATAAGACAGACATTACGGCTTCGGTCTGTCTATGCTCAGTGTATTATATTACTAACAATAGTTTGTCAATGTGTATGGCACATCAACGGCACAAATGGGTGCAACTATTGCGTTCAACTTCAACACTCGTGCATTACTCGGACAGTTGAGGATGTCAGCCTATGCAACATACAAAACTAACAATACATACCCATACCCTACCTACCCTGAGGACAGACTCGTCCCTTGTTGTATGTGCTGTTTTGTTGTTGTGCCTCCTTTCTTTTTATTACAGAATAGCTCTGCGGTGGTGTTTTTGTGTTTCACTCGTGCATCATTACCTACCCATAACCCTCACTCAACAAAGGACACACTTCTCCCTTGTCTGCTACGGCTATCGATGTTATTGTACTGTTTTGTGTGTGAATGTTAAGCTTCGGAAGGCGTACACCATACACCTATAAATAAACATAAATATATATCCCATATATTTATAAACCCAAAGCATTAACCACAAAAAGCACAAAAAATATACTTGCACGAACACTATTAAATTGTCAAGGAACGAAAAATGCACTAAAAAATTTTAAGTGCAAAAAAATAAAGCTATAAAATTTTGTATAGCTCTATTTTTTCAAACTTAAAAAAGGGGAAAATGTGGGGGGATACAATCCCCCCTTTTTTTATTTTGCTGAAAACATTGTAAAATCTTTTACACATTCCAGACCGACATATATAGAATCATTGAATGATTTCAAATAGTATTGACAATCAATAGAACATATTCTGTATAACTTATTATTATAAACGATAACATCCCCAACTTTAAACATAAAAGCCCCCATAATTAACAGTCAATAAACCACTGCCACTGCGAATAGTTAGTGTAAATAATATAATTGTCATATTCTATCCAACAAATACCAAAATGCGTCATAGGTAAACGGTATTTTTTTTCAATTTCTGATTTAATTTCATCGGTTAATATATCAATGTTTTGACTTAACAACAAGCCTTCACCCCTTGACAATACCACTAATTTTTTCATTTTCAAAACCTCCTATTATACAAAGGGGGAAACCCCCCTTTTTTATTTTGCTTTTTTATCTTCGATAACTATTAATTTTCCCTCAGCATCGTACAACTTGACTCCACCGTGTTTTTTTCTTGTAGCAATTACGGCAAACATTAAATCAGTAAAGCGAAGTATTGCATTGTCTTTTTTGTTGGAGTTTTTATCTTTTTTGCCTATTTCGTGAACGGATACTAAAAGGGTAGATTTGTCTATTTTGATTTTTTGGGTGGTGAGCTTCAAGGGCAAAATGTCATCTCTCCACATAATAGGCTCAAATCCCATAAAACGAACGATAATATTCAACTGTTTTTTTAAGTCATTGGGCTTATTGGAGGAAAAACAAGTGCCGTCTTTTTCATCGAAAATCGTTACATCGTCAAGCTTTACTCTTGAAAGGTCAAGCTTTTTATCATCGTCAATCTCAACATTTTTCAAAAAAAGGTTTCTCATAAAGCTATCAACAACAGTATAAAATCTGAGAGAACCGAAAATGCTTTTCGAAATGTTGGGAATAGGCTGTCCTTTTTTATTAACTGACTCGGATTTTGAAAGCTGATACTGTTTCTCTAAATCTGAAAACTTGAAAAGGGTTTTTTCGTTGATTGAAAGAGTGATTTTGCCATCGTCTTTTAAAGCCTGAGCTGTCGTGTAGTGGGGATTTTCAACAAGGTTTTCAAAGGCTGTTTTTCTGTCTGTTTCAAGCATCTTGAAAAAGTTGTAGCAAAAAAGGGAAAAATGCTTTTCATTAAGCTTTTTGGTTTGTGTTTCAAGTGCCTGAAAATCATCGAGGGAAAAAGCAGTATTTTCGTCAAGGTGCTTTTCGGAAAAGGTGGTGAATACTGCTTCAAGCTCGGAAATGGTTTGGGTGTTTTCAATTTGGGTTTTAAATGTTGTCATTTTAATGACCTCCTATAATTTTTTTAGTCTTGTTTCAAGACTTTTCAAAAAATCTAAAAAATGGTAGACTACCCCCTTGTTTTTGGGTTAGATTTTTTGAAAAATCTTGAAAAACGATATTTCGAAAAAAGAACCTTGAAAGCATCCCACTTTTTTAGCTCATTCTCCTAGTTGTCAAGTTGCAACACCGATTAAGCATCCCACTTAATCCTAATGTGGTGTATAACCTTCATTTAAGATTATACCTAATTATACACCCAAAACACCTGAAAATCAATGTACTTTTTGTAACTTAATTGTAAACTAACTGTGAACGACAAAAACCTGATTAAATCCCTATTTAGTCAAGTTTTTACTGCATTTATGAATGGGGGGTACATAAAACCGTAACACTTTGTTAATATTTCCCGGCCCCGTTTAGTGGGTCTTTTTAGACACTGACTAAAAAATGAGCCATCCCATCAAACCAACCCCTCTAATTTATCCCACCCCTATCACCCCCATCCCCACTTCTCACAATAAATCCCTACCACCTTTCCACTTTTTAACGCCCTTTTTCACACCCAAAATCCGAATCGGCTCACCACAACCAAATCCAACCCTGTAACCGTTACCAATTTTACCCCCAACTACCCCTCGCAAATCCCATCAACCCACCTTATCCACAACCATTTCCTACCTAAAAACACCCCTTCCAACCCCCCAAGCAATCCAAGCCACCCAAATACCCTCTCCTGAACCATCCACAACAAAACCCAACTCACACCCATTTTTAGCTCCAAAACCCCTAACTACTTAGCGAATTCTCAACTTTTAAAACTCAACCCAACCAAACCCTTACCCAAAAACAAATACCCAAAAACCTACAAGTACTTAAGGGTATAGGGGGTACTTTTAAACCACACCAGAAACAGAGCCCCAATACTCAGGTACAGAGGCTACATACCAGAAAAATATATAGGGGGGTACATTTAAACTAATACAGCAACGCTACCTAATGCCAAATGCTCTATCTGTTAAAAACACCAAATCCGTTTTTAATCTACCAATAACCTATATATAAATATAAATATATATAATAAAAACGAGTAGTACGTAATTAACCAACAACCAACTTATAAGAAGCGAAGCGCTATCCAAGTTCATTGCGAAAAGCAATGCAACTTGAAAAAGACTTTTATTATTATTGTTTTCTTTTATTATTTATTGTTTTCTTTTATTAGAGGTAAAGTTAATGTATGTTTTCATACAGTAGTTTTACAGGACAAAATAAATTACTGTATAAAATCATACGGTAGTTTTTGCACAAAAATTAAGGTACTGTATAAAATCGTACAGTAGTTTTGTAAACAAATTGTAAACACTAACAAAACCATATTGACAATTAATACCTTTTGTGCTATTATACATTCGACAAAACAAAGTGATTGGAGGTGATGCTAATGGCTGAAAAGAAAATCTTCGCTGCAGTCCCGCAACAATTTGTAGATTATTTTCTTGAGGATACTACCAATACAAAAGATTCAGACAAGCCACATTATGATGAAAAGGCACTGACGCTTTTTCTGCTACTACGCTTTCATATTAATTGTAGCTTTGACTTCTACACAAACGAGTCTATGCTCTGCGAGCTTTTAGGGATATCTTCACGGTCTGAAAACCGCAAAAGTATTATGACTAATATCCAGCAGATGCAGGACGATGGGGTTTTAAGTGTGCGCTGTTTTCCGGGCAAAAAATTCTTTCGCATCTCACTTGACTATGAAACCTGTATGAAGTCTGAGAATTTCGTAAAAATCTACAAAGAAGAATTTGACCAGATCTTTGCAGAAAAAGCAAGGGACAAACTGTTCTTACTACTTTACTGTATCAAAAAGTTCCAATATGGTAAAAGTGGTATTTCGTTTCCGTCAATTGAAACTCTTATGGACGCCTCTCGTATCAGTAAGCCTACAATACTCAAAGGGCTCGAAAAGTTAAATGGTGTTCTACATATTTATAGGGCGAGAATCAACTTCAACGACGGAACATACAAGGATGTGAATTATTACCAAGCACGAGCAGTTGGTGGCGGCATATCATCACAGGCGGTTGAGGGAATTGTTAGAAAGTACTACACCAATGTTAAATCAATTACAGAAAGGAGATAAACTATGGATGAGGTTATTAAAGGAGAGGAATTAATTCAAATTATGAACTCCACTTACGATGAGCTAACAGAGTATGAGTATCTTAACAAACCTGGATATTGCGGCTTCTTTATAAACAACGAGTGCCTATATGTTTTTGGAGGTTCTAGTCTGATAAACAGACTCCGCCAAGAACTAGGACATTGTAAAGAGAAAAAGATTGACCGTAGTATGAGATATGTTTTACTCAACAAACATTTACAGAAGACTGAATGGAGAATTTTAGAATTTGCGGACCATAACATTGAGAAAAGAGACTATTGGATCTCTTACTATAACAATCCCATATTTAACATTGGCTCTCGTAAAGATATTTATCATGCAACACAAGCAGACAAATTTGAACAATTTGTCTCTGGTGCATTGACTATGAAGGATTTAAAAGCATCGACCGACAATCCAGAGTTAAACAAACTTATATGGACGCCTGGCACAAAATTACAGACGGTTCGTAAAAAAGGTTTAATTCAGGGTGTTTATATGATTCGAAACAAGAGCGATGATAAAAAATACATTGGTAGCAGTACCGACGTTGAGGAAAGATGGAAACAACACATCAAAATGCTCAAGAATGGAAAACATCATTCATACAAATTACAACAGGCATACAATGTTGTTGGAGATATCAATGCTTTTGAGTTCTCGCTTATTGAGAATGTGAGCGCCAAGGCTCGCCTTTATGATCGAGAACAATACTGGACCGACTATTATGACACCTATAAGAATGGTTATAATTGTACTGAACGAGCAGACGGAACGGATAGACACCCCAATAACAAGTGTCGCATTCATAGCGAGACTGAAGCCGAAAAATTTAAAATGTTATATAACACATACAAAGATTCTCTTAGCATTCAAGATTCAATAGTGAAGCGTATTTTTACCAACGAAGTGGTACAAACTACGGTGATTAAAATCAACAAAGCAATTGAGTGGTATGCACGTAATTTTAATGTTGGTAATACTGTTATGGTTTTAAAATGGGATTTAATTCCCGACACCGACTATAGTGACTGGAATATAACCATAGAAAGTTGGAAAGATGGTATTCAACTCTTTCAAAGCTTTGTAAGTTATATTCTATAAAAGATATCTAAACCCACCAAAATGATTAAGAAAGGAAAACAACAAATGAGCTCAGACAACCTAATCACCAACTTCGCTTACCTCGCAAGAAGGTTTGATGTCCATGCTTTCAATACGCACGGAGAACGAATGCTCACAGATGATGAGATTATAGAACTTATATTGCCGTACTATCTCGAAGCAAATCCTGTAGACCAATATGTAATTTGTATGGGTCTTGCCGGGATTCGAAAGGCAAATGAGCTTTATGCTAAAATTCAAGAATTAAAAAGTCGGAAAGGATTAACAAATGCAAAACATACTACTTAAAACACTCTGGCTCCCCGTTATTGGACTATTAATCGGCCTTATCGTGGCAATTGTTCAGGGCTTCAGGGAAGAATTTGACCCAAGCCTACTCCTATACCCCATTGGGTTTGCTTTTTGGGGAGCAATTGCAATGGGCGTGTGTATCATAGCCTATACTTATATATGCTTGCTTGGTATGTAAAAAAAATAATTGAAAGGAGAATAACAAATGAATCAAGTATTTTCACCTGAAGCCTTAGAAGAATTAATATATCAAGTCAGAACGGCGAAACCAGGCAGAGACACTTTGTATTGCACAGTAGGCGCATGGAAGTCTGAATTATTAAAACATCCTGAAAGGTTTCGAGTGGATAGCGATGGATTGTCCTATCTTGGATATTTGGTTGGCCTTATAGGCAACGAACGTGAAACTGAAGAGTTTCAGTGTTTAGTAGATAAAATATTAAAGGAGAATAACAAATGAGCTACTATTCAAGAAATTACCATGACACCGACCATAGCTGGTTAACCATTATTATCTGTTTCGTACTAATACTATTTATCATATTTACTCATAATGCTTGTTCTGCATCCGACTGGAACGATGGCGAATGCCCCAAATGTGAAGTAAGGTATGAACTGAGAGGGGCATCACGTGGGCTAAAATATTATTCTTGCCCCAAATGTGGCAAGGAAGTTGAAAGATACTAAAAAGGAGAAAATAAAATGTTTAACTTTTTTAAACCTAAAAAGACATATAAAGTAATTTATGAGACGGTTTATCGTACAAGGTATGTCGAAATCGTTGAAGCAAAGAGTGTTGCGAAAGCTTGGAAAAAAGTTCGTAAAATGAACTGGTTTCAAAGAATATCTTGTGTAAGCGTGGAGGAGATAAAATGAGTGGAGTAGAAATTTTAAATCAATATCAAGTCACAAGTGAAGTTTGTAACGAAACTGCGGTCGCCGCAACCTTTTTTATTGTATTTGGTATATTGGCCATTCTTGGCATAGTTGTTGCCTGTTATGAACACGAACAGGTTTTTATGGTTGTAGGGATAATTCTGGGGATTGCGTTTGGGTTTTTGTTTGCTTTCCCTGTTGGTGCTATAACTGCCCAACCAGGAGATGCAGAAACCCATTACAAAGTCACCATCGACGACTCAGTCTCAATGAATGAGTTCCTAGACAAATACGAGATCCTTGGCCAAGAAGGCAAGATTTATACAGTAAAGGAGAGAGAATGATGGAAGACTACCTTAAAGATTATGACAAATTAAAAAATCCTAATGCCAAAGTAATTTGTTTGATGCAACAAAAAGAAGAGATAGAAAAAGAGATTCAGAAAATAATATCACACTGTGTTGTGTGTAAATGTAGTTATCTGATGACCAAAAGAGAATATAACCGTAATAAAATGTTTCTTTTTGGAGGAGGCGATAAACCTCTGTCTGAGTTTGCATTTTGCCCAGCCTGTGGCCATCCAATGTTTGAAAAACCAGCATATAAACATCCAATATTTGAAACAAAGGAGAAAACCAATGACTAGACTAGACAGAGTACTAAGCCTATTAGAGGCTTATGATGAGCTTATAGACATAGCTATACCAAATGACGTTTGTGAGTACCTCGCACCCCACATAGAGGCTATGCGAGAAGAAAAAGAAAAACTCACCCAAGAACTTATCGAGCACGGTTGCAGGAGGAAGAACTAATGAAAAAATATTTTTTGATAAAATCTATTCGAACCAATAAGCAGAAAGCAGATGAAGAAGGATGGACAAACTACACCATCTCGCCCATCACTAATGCCTTGAAGTCTTTGCCTAAGATGATTGACGAATATAATAAAGGTGAAAAAAAGAAGGTCTTTTTTGAGGTATATGGAGTAGAGGGGCAAGAAACTGCTGTGATTACATTATATGGACCAAGAGCAAGGGTTAAATATTTTCCCACCGCTTTGGCCACAAATGATTTTTACGAATATTTTTCTTTGAGAGAAGTTGAATTTCCAGAAAATTATGTATAAGGAGGAGCGCCCAAATGGCAAAACTATTTAAAATCCAAGCATACATCGTAGACCCCGCCGACGAGTTTTACTCAGACGCTTATCTCAAAAACCACCTCATCTACTGTGCCCAAAACGACCTTAACCTTGATCACCTCAAAATCCAAAGTGCCGACCTTGGTGAATGGGACGATGACCATCCACTTAACTACATAGACTGCCCCGAGGCAGAATACGAAAAATATTTTAAGGAGAACACAAAATGATTTTACTTTATATTTATTTAACTATTAGCATCGTAACATTATTGCAATTTATATTTATGACCATAGATGCGTCCGCAAAACTTAAAAAACGTTACCCAAACATATCCTACGAGAAGACGTCCTTCAGTGAGACACTTAGTACTTGGTTCAGAATAATCTTGTTTAGTTTCGTGCCGCTTGTAAACATAATAATATCAATTACATTCTTGTTTAAGTACGATGATTGTATAGAATCCACTGTATCAAAGGTGTGTGACAAGTATAAAGAGATTGAGTATAAGAAGGAGGACTAATATGACGCAAATACTTATGTTAAAATATCCATGGGACAGTCCTTTGATTTCGGCTTCAATAGACTGTATTAAAGTCACAAAAGATCAACTCGAAACCATTATTGATGATTGGCTTATATTGGATGAAGAACAATTTGAAAATTTCCCAAATAGAGAAGAATTATATGTACGCAAATTTCATCTTTCTGCCATAGATATCTTTTTCTCAACAAGACCTATCAATGATGAAAGATTGTTTTTATTGTGCAAAACTCCGTTTGGATATAAATACTTAGTGCATTGAAAACGGCTACAAACTTGTATATTAAAGGAGATTAACAATGATTGACCAGCTCACTAATATGCTTATAGTATATAAGCAACAAATTGAAAACGACTTCCAATCTGAATGGTCCAAACAGCGTTATAAATGGTTTTTCAAGAAGAGACGCCAAAAGAAACTGCGAAACAAAATTTTTCGTAGATACCAAATGGGAATCTTTGCAACTACAGAAGACTGGATTCAATGCAATGTGAACAAAATAGTCGAAGAGTCTATTGAGAATTTCGTAAACATTAAAGATGTCCCATTTGGCAACAAAGCAGATTTTACGGAGGAGAACTAATTATGGACTGGAGAGAACGAAAATATTATCTGGTATCAATTCCATATTTTTGTAGAGATATGAGAATTAGTTATTTTAAGATTGCTGCACCAAGTCTTAAAATGTCAGAGCCATACAACCATGTGGCGCACCGAGAAGGTAGACATGGACCAAATTACAAATATGATGGGCAGTGGCATAAAGAAACTGGAGTGCACCGACCGGACTATATGATGAGTTGCAGAGTAGAAGATTCGGAGGCTCTGGAATATGAATTAAGAAAAATGGTTCGCAACGACGAGTATTACGGTGCGTTTTACGAACTAACAAAAGAATTTTGTGGACAATAAAGGAGAACTAACTATGTACAGATACTATTTATTTTTCATTGAATACTACTATCCCTCTGGCGGTATGAAGGATTGTATATTAAAAACAAATAACTTTGACGAGCTTGTACCATTCATTCATGAACATTATACGGATGATTGGTATCAAGCACACATTACTTATTATGATGCACTCGAAGATAAGCACTTCATTGCAAATATGGAATGGCATAAAAATGAAGACGGATTTGATAGATGGAGATTTGTAAAATGGGAGGAAGAAGAAAATGATTAAAATTGATATGGAAATACCCCGAACCTGTGCAGAGTGCCCATTTTATAGTGGCTCATGCTATGGTGGTGACTGTGCGGCAGCATACAACGAATTATATTTTGCCGGTGTCCTTGTGTCTTTTGACCGACACGAGCACTGCCCACTTCAGGAGGTAGAAGATGATTGATACACCGGCATACGAAGACTTAATAAAACTTGTAGATCAAGTTGAAATGGCAACATCGCAACCTATTTGCTGGGTTGCTTCACCGGCTATGTGGACATTCGAACTCGAACATCACCCCGACCGTTTCCGTCGTAACGACAACGGAGAGTTAATATGGTTGGGTCTTAAGGTGGTGGTTACTATGACATTTTCTGGTGCAGACAAACGCTTCTGGTCTATGGCAGATAAAATTATTAAAAAGGAGAACAACAATGTTTAAACGCAAGAAAAAGAAAACAGGCTGCGAAACGCCTGAGTATAGAAAGCCTACTCCTCCACCGCCTGTTCCACAACCGGGTGTAATGAACGATGGGGAATGGACGACGTACACAGGCCGTGTATATAAACTTAGAGATGGAGATATTTTTTTGGCAAACGATGAGTACAGTAGATTGAGATTTAATGTTTCACTTAAAGATTTAACTGTTGGCGAAGAGGTTTTACCGGGCATTATCTGTATTGAAAAAGTAAAGCGCCGTCATTGGTGGCAGTTTTGGAAGCCCAAATATCGGGGTGCAAGATTTATGTATGCAGAAAAGGAGAACAACAAATGCAAGGATTAAATCCAATAACAATGCAGTGTACATATTCCACACCCTGTGGCTATTGTACCAAGTGGGATAAGAAGTGCGATAAGAAGATTGGCGGAGAGGCACCCACTATACCAATGCCAGAGAGTCACGCACAGAAGATTATAAACGAAATTAAATCAGGTAAACTACCACCCATTGATATAAATGATACTTATGGATTGGAGACAAGATGATGATTTTTTCAAGATATAACTATCCCCTCCCTAATAACGGTTCTATCTACTCTTTTTCAGAGCAGGAGTTGGTCAAACTTCTTGACTCTGTTTATACACAAGGATATGCTCATGGTGTCGAGTCTACCATAGAACCGGAAACCGTCGTGGCTACTTATGACAACCTTACCATCACCTTCCCCATTAAAGACCCCCGACCATATGTGGAACAACAATAATGAATATGATTATGAGGTAAACAATTAATGAGAATTATTTATGATAGACATCAGCAGATTTATGGCGTTCGAATAGAAGAGCCAGAAACCGTAACAATTATTAACACAACAGATATTGTAAAAGCAAGAGAAGAATTTATAAAATGTATGACAACATTGTTTAATGATGCTGTTTGCAAGAAGTTAGAAGATTAAATTGAGGAGGCACAAATAACATGAAAGAAATTCACGCATACAGAAACGAAGACGGTACTTATAGAGTTGAGGGTATAGGCTGCGCAATGGATAATGGAGTACCAACAGACGTCACCGTTAGAATCCCTCGCGCCAGGATAGATATCGAGGCACTTGCAGTCGAAGGTTCTAAGGAAATATGTTCAGTTGAGGTAAAGGAGGAACAAATAT